>Ga0247790_10000001_pt1 | contig 239229 bp, 195 predicted proteins | sample UWRJS171409R4_FD_179913 | JGI IMG/M metagenome (GOLD analysis project Ga0247790, IMG submission 179913) | Soil microbial communities from Arlington Agricultural Research Station in Wisconsin, United States - UWRJ-S171-409R-4 | ecosystem: Environmental > Terrestrial > Soil > Agricultural land...
CGGCTTCAACGCTGGCGTCGAGCTCGGCCAGCTTGCGATCGTCGTCACGCTCCTGCCGGTGCTCTTCTGGATCCGCAACACGCTCGCGTACCGCGCGCTACTCTACGCCGGCTCGGGGGCCGCGGCGGTGATCGCCACGATGTGGACCTTCGAACGGTGGCTCGCATGACGTTCCGCACCATCCTCGAACCGGCACGTCGCTCGACGCTCCTCCTCGGCGCTGGCCTCGCGCTCGCCGCCGCGCTCGCCATCGCGGTGGTCGCCATCGCGCTCCGCCGCCCCGCGGCGCCGCCCGCCCCCCCGTCGGCGCTCGCGCCCGAGCCGCAGCTCGTCCGCTACCGGCACCCGCTCGCCGCCGCTGCCGCCGCCGCTGGCGCCGCCGCGCCCGACCTCGATGCCGAGATCACGGCCCTCGAGGCGCGGCTCGGCGGAGCGTCCGCGCCGGCGACCTCGCCGATGGATCTGGCCGAGCTCGCCGACCTCTACCTCCGCCGCGCGAAGCTGACCGGCGAGCGCAAGGACTACGAGGCCGCCGAGGCCACGGCGCAGCGCTCGCTCGCGCTCCTGCCGTCGCCGAACGGCGCCGTGCTCGTGCTCGCGGGGCTCGCGAGCAACCGCCACGACTTCGGCCGCGCGATCGAGCTGGCCCGCCGCCACATGGGCGGCCACTCACGCGGCGCGCTCCTCGTGCTCGCGACGTCGCACCTCGCGCTCGGCGAGCTCCCCGCCGCGAGCGCCGCCGCCGAGGAGCTCGTCGAGCAAGAGCCCAACACCGCCTCGTACCTGATGCGCGCGCTCGTCCTGCAGGCGCAGGGCCGCGACGCCGAGGCCGCGTTCGACTTCGCGCGCGCGGCCGCCGCCGACGAGCCGGGCGACGTCGAGGAGCCGGCGCGGCTCCGCGCGCTGTGGGGGCGGTTCCTGCTCCGCCGCGGCGAGCTGGCCGGCGCGCGGCTCGTCCTCGCCGAGGCGCTGCGGATCGCCCCGGGGCACCCGCTCGCGCTCGCGCAGGAGGGCGAGCTCCTGCTCCGCACCGGCCGCGCGAAGGAGGCGAGCGCCCGCTTCGAGCAGGCGTTCGCGGCCTCGCGGCAGGTCCGCTACCTGATCGATCAGGCGCGCGCGCAGGAGCTCCTGGGGGATCGCCCGGGCGCCGATCGGCTGCGCGCGCAGGTCGAGAAGCTCGTCCGCCCCGAGCTCGTCGAGGGCGGACTGGGCCACCGGCTCGAGCTCGCCGAGGTGCTGATCGATCGCGGCGACCCCGCCGATCTGACCGAGGCCGCCGCGCTCGCGCGCGAGGAGGTCACGAGCCGCCCGAGCGTGGACGCGAGGTTCCAGCTCGCCCGCGCGCTCGCCCGCACGGGCAACCGCGGCGAGGCGCTGCGCCAGGTGCACGCCGCGCTCGCGTCGGGCGCGCGCGAGGCGCAGCTCTTCGAGCTCGCGTCGCGGCTCGAGCGGCAGCGCGGCAACGCGGCCCGCGCGGCGCTCTACACGCGCGAGGCGGATCGCCTCGATCCGGGCGCCTCCGGCTGGCGCCAGGCCGGGCTGCCGTGACGCGCGCCGCCCTCTGCTTCGCGGCCGTGGCCGCGCTCGCCGCGCTCGCCGCGCGCCCCGCCGCCGCGCACCCGCTCGATCTCGGCTACCTGCGGATCGAGGGCGCCGGCGAGACGATCACGGCCACGCTCGATCTGGATGCCGCCGCGGCGGCGCAGCTCCTCGGGGTAGGCGCGCTGACGCTCGACGCCCAGGCGCTGCGCGCGCGCGCCGCCCAGCTCGCCAGCGCGACACTTGGGCGCGCGGAGCCCGCAACCGAGCTCGGCGCGTGCCGCGTCACGCGCACCTCCGCCGAGCTGCGGGCGCGGACCGCGAGCCTGATCGTCGAGGCGAGCTGCCCGTCCGGATTCCGGACGCTCCGCTGGCAGCTGCCGTTCGTCGGCGATCCGCACCTGTCGCCCATGTTCCAGCTCCTCGTCAAGGCGCAGCTCGGCGGCACCGAATCGGTGACGACCCTGGACCGCGGCGCGCCGGAGCTCGCCCTGAGCCGGGAGCTCGAGGTCGGGCTCCGCGCGTTCGTGTGGTCGGGGATCGAGCACATCGGCGCGGCGCCGAGCCAGTGGCACGATGAAGGTGGCTTCAAGCTGCCCGACGGGCTCGATCACATCCTGTTCTTGCTCGCGCTCCTGCTCGCGGGGGGGACGCTCCTCCAGCTCGTCGGGATCGCGTCCGGATTCACGCTCGGCCACTCGATCACGCTCGCGCTGTCGGCCCTCGGGGTCGTCCGCCCGCCGGCCTCGGTGATCGAGCCGGTGATCGCGCTCTCGATCGCGCTCGTGGCCGCGCAGGCGCTCGTGAGCCGAGGGCCGCGCGAGCAGAACAAACGGCGCTGGCAGGTGGCGGCGGCGTTCGGCCTCGTGCACGGCTTCGGCTTCGCGAGCGCGCTGCACGCGCTCCAGCTGTCCACGCCCGGGATGATGACGGCGTTGTTTGGCTACAACGTCGGCGTCGAGCTCGGGCAGATCGCGATCGTCGTCTTGATCGCGCCGCCGATCCTGCTCCTGCAGCGGCGGCCCCGCGCGCACCACATCGTGGTCCGCGCGCTCGCGGCGGTGATCTGCGCCGCCGGCCTGTACTGGTTCGTCGAGCGGCTCTGTGCCTGATCGGTGCCGATCACGCGCGCCGCTTCGATCCAGAAGCGGTGGCCGCTCGTAGGAGGGTCTGGGAACCGCACTCACGCTGAGCACTGGAGGAAAGATGAGGAAGATGACCGTAGTGATCCCGGCAACGGCGCTGGCCGCCGCGCTGGCGATCGGAGCCACGCTGCACGTCGGCCAGGCGTCGGATCACGACGACGGCGAGCACGACAAGAAGGCCCGCGCACACAACTTGACCGACCACTTCGCGTTCAAGTCGCCGGCCGATCCAACCAAGCTCTCGCTGATCATGTACTTCAACCCGCGCTCGCTGCCGGGTCGCCAGTACTCGATGAGCACGAACGCGCGCTACGAGTTCCACGTCAGCAAGGTCGCTGACAAGCTCGCCGGGCCCACCGTCGCCGACGACTACGTGTTCCGCTTCGAGGGGCAGGCCCCCGACGCGGCCGGCATCCAGAAGATCAAGCTGACCGTCCTCAAGGCTGGCACCGAGGTCGGCGCGGTCGACGGCACGAGCACGGCGTTCGGCGCGTCGAAGGCCAACACGGTCACGACGAACACCGGCAGCGCCGGCGGCATCGACGTCCAGTGGTTCGTCGGCCAGCGCGCCGACTCGTTCCACTTCGACGTGGTCCGCTTCTTCCAGGTCCGCGCGTTCCTCGCGGACCGGTTCTTCGGCGCCGCGGATGGCAACGGCAACCCGAACGCGGGGCTCGCGGACAACTGCCGCGGCGACAAGTTCCTGCTCCCCGCCCTCGGCATGGGCGGCGAAGCCGGCAACGTGACCGACGGCGACAACGTCAACCTGTTCAACCCCCCGAGCTGCGCGCCGGACTTCACCAAGAACCTGAACGTCACGGCGATCGTGCTGAACGTCCCGATCGCGCAGCTCGGCGGCACCGTGTTCGACACCTGGTCCACGATCTCGGTGGGCGAGTGAAGTGAAAGGAGACATGACCATGATGAAGCTCACCCGCACCACCACGGGCGCGCTCGCGCTCCTGGCCACGCTCTCGCTCGCCGCGGCCTGCGGCGGCGACGACGGCCCCACCGACATGACGCCCGACGCGGGCATGGACCCCGACCCCAAGCCGCGCGTGTTCCGCCAGGTCGAGCACCTCGCCCGCCCCGGCATCAACGAGGCGCTGCTCATCACCGACGGCTTCCTGCAGGGCTACAACGCGACCGCGCCCAGCTTCGCGGGCGTGGATCAGGCGACGCTCGGTATGGTTGTCGGCGAGGCCAAGACGGTCCTCAAGGCGCTCTACCTCGGCGCGTGCCTCCTGAACGGCGCGCTCGGCCAGACGCCGGACTCGGGCCTCAAGCCCGCCGGCATCGCGTGCCACGCCGTCGGCCCGGCGATCTGGGTCGGCGGGCAGCTGAGCGGCACCGTCCTGACCCCGCAGTCGCAGGCCGCGGCGCAGGCGTACGCGGACGCCGTGTTCGGGCTGTTCATCCCCGACGTGATGCGCGTCGACACCTCGATCACGAGGAGCAACTACCTGAACCTGTGCGGCACCGGCGGCAAGCAGGGCCTGTGCGGCGGCCGGTTCCTGAACGACGACACCATCGACGTCACGTACAACTTCCTGCTCGCTGGCGCCGCGATCACCAAGGGCCCGTTCAACCAGTTCCGCGCGCTCGTGACCGACGGCGTGAACTTCTCGCTCGACGACACGCAGAACTCGAGCAACTTCGTGGAGCCGGTCCCCGGCAACGCGCAGCAGGGTCACCCGAACGTCTCGCAGGCGTTCCCGTACTCGGCCCCGCCGCTCTAAAGCCCGAGCGACCGCGAGGGGCGAAGCTGGACCGATTCATCGGCCGCCTCGATCAGCGCCCCGCCCTGCGATCGCTGCGTTCGCCGCGATCGCCCTGATGTCTCGAACGCCCGCACGCCCCGCAACCCTCGAGGTCTCTGCACAAGACCCAAGGCGTGCGGGCGTTTACCTTTTTAAAGGGGACCTTCCCGTCCCCTCTGGCCCGGCAAGCCGGGCCATTCACCCCCGCCGCGCGGCGCGGCGCGCGGATCCCGGGCACGAGGGCGAGCGAGAGAACCTCCTCGCCCCCGGGCCTCGGGGGCTCAGGCCGGCGGGATCGTGAACGAGAACGTCGCGCCCTCGCCGAGCGCGGCCTCGGCCCAGATCCGGCCGCCGTGGCGCTCGACGATCCGCCGCGCCGTCGCGAGGCCGATCGCGGTGCCCTCCAGCGACTCGTCGGTGCCAAGCCGGTGGAACGGCGTGAACAGGCGATCGGCCCGCGTCATGTCGAAGCCGATGCCGTTGTCCTTGATGTAGATCCCCTCGTCGGCCAGGCCCACCTCGATGCGCGCGGCCGGCTCGCGCGACGAGAACTTCCACGCGTTGCCGAGCAGGTTGTCGAGCAGGATCCGCATCAGCCGGCCGTCGGCGGCGACGACCAGGTTCGGCGCGATCACCGTCGTCACCGCGCGCGCCGGCTCGTGCCGCGCGAGGTCCTCGAGGATGGTCGCCGCGATCGCCGAGAGATCGACGCGGTGCCGGCCGATCGGCGCGCGGCTGATCCGCGCCAGCTCGAGCAGCGCCTCGATCAGGTCCGCCATGCGCGACGACGCGGCGAGCACGCGGCGGATGTAGTCGCGCGACCGATCGGTGGCGCGGTCGCCCATCTCCTCGGCAAGCGCCTGCGTGAACGCGCCGATCGTGCGCAGCGGCGCGCGCAGATCGTGCGACACGGTGTAGCTGAACGTCTCGAGCTCGCGGTTGGCGTTCGCGAGCTCGGCGTTGGCGCGCGCGAGCTCCTCGGCCATCTTGCCCCGGGCCTCGGCCAGCTCGCGCGCGACGCGCGCCTCGGACACCTCGAGCTCGCTGCGCAGGAGCTGCTCGCGCACCTTGCGCTGCTCGTCCTCGATCTGGCGGCGGCGCAGCTGCGCCTGCACGCGCGCCGACAGGACGTCGAACCCGCTCGCCTTCGAGACGAAGTCGTCGGCGCCGGCGCCGAGGCCCTCGATCACAGCGTCGCGCTGCTCGGTCGCCGTCAGGAAGATGAGCGGCGTGTCGCGGGTCGCCGCCGTGTTCTTGATCTTCTTGCACGTGGCGACGCCGCCCATGCCGGCCATCGAGCGATCGAGAAGGATGCAGTCGACCGGCTGCTCCCCGAGCAGCGCGAGCGCCTCCTCGCCGGAGCGCGCCGGGATCACCTCGTAGCCGCGCTTGCGCAGGCGCTCGCCGAGCAGATCGAGGTAGTCGGCGTCGTCGTCGACGGTGAGCACCCGCTTGGGCACGAGCACGCGGTTCGTAGGGATCGCGGCGACGGCGGTGCGGAGCAGCGCGCGGATCCGCGCGACGATCAGCTCCAGATCGTGCTGCTGCACGATGCCGTCCGCGCCGGCCTCGAGCGCGCGCACCTCGGCCTCCTTGCCGCGATCGGTCGACAGCACGAGGCACGGCGTGGTGCGCAGCGCCGGCTCGAGCCGGAGCCGGCGGATCACGCTCGGGCCGTCCATGTCCGGCATCGTGGCGGCGACGAGGATCGCGGTCGGCCGCGACGTCGACGCGAGCCGCAGGCCCTCGTCGCCGCGGTCCGCGGCCAGGCTCGGCAGGCCGGCCCGGGTCAGGGCGCCGATCACCGCGTCGCGCGTCTCGGCGGCAGCGTCCACCACGAGCACGAGATCGCGCGGCGGCGGCGTGCCGAGCCAGTGGCGCACCCGCGCGAGGACGCGCTCGGTGCTGTACGGCCTGCCGACGCAGTCGTCGTACTCGATGCGCAAGTTGAAGACTCGGTTGGCGACCTCGGACCAGGTCGCCAGGAGCAGCACGGACAGCTCGGAGAGGACGTGGTCCCGCCGGATCTGCTCGAGGAGCTCGAGGCCATCACCGTCCGGCAGCGTCACGTCAAGGATCGCGAGCGCGATCGAGTGCGTGCGCAGCGCGGTGCGCGCGTCGGCGAGCGTCGCGCACGGGAGCACCCGGAAGCCCGCGGCCTCGAGCGTGTCACCGAGGTCCGTGCGGACCGCGCTGCTGCCATCGACGATCAGGATCGCGCTCATCGGATACAGCCGGGGGTGCCGCGGGGAGATACTGCAGGAACGTCGCGGCGCAGCTCCGGAGTCCTGATCGGACCGTAGTGCACTACCGGATCGGCGGCAACGTGGAGAGGAAGCTCTCGATCGCCGCCGTCACACTCGCCGGCTCCTCCACCGTGGAGGAATGCCCCGCGCGCGGGATCCGCACGAGCTTCGAGCCGCGGATCCCCGCGGCCAGCCGCTCGGACTTTTCGGGGCGCGTCGCCACGTCCTCCTCCCCCACCAAGATCAGGGTCGGCGCGGTGATGCGCTGCAGCTCACCGTGAACAGCCGCACGGTCGATCACGCCGTTGACGGCGCGCCAGATGTCTCGCCGACGCGACATTAGCCCGGCGAACCGCTCGACCTCGCCGCGCCGCGCCGGATCTGTGAGGATGGCCTGCCCGAGCATGATCGGTAGCACGCGGCTCATCACGACGCGCGGCCCGAACAGCCGCACGGCCCTCGTCAGCATGCGATACCGCCCCACATTCTCGAGCGGCTCCGGGTCCGCCGAGGTCTCGAGGAGGAGAAGTGATCGGACCAGTTCGGGGCGAAACGCCGCCGTGCGCATCGCGACGAAGCCGCCCATCGAGAGGCCGCAGAAGTGGACCGGCGTGCGCGGGCCGACCAGCTGCTCGATCAGGTGCATCGCGTCGTGCCAGACGAGCTCGATGCCGATCGTGTTGCGGTGATCCTCGGCGCTCCGGCCCTGCCCGCGGTGATCCCACGCGATGCAGCGGTAGCGCCCGCGCAGCGCGGCGATCTGCGGCTCGAACATCTCCGCGCTCCAGAGCAGGCCGTGGCTGAACACGATCGTCTCGCCGGTCGAGCCGGGGCCCGTGTCCTCGTAATACAGCCGCGTGCCGTTCACCTCGATCGTGGACATGCCGGGGACTCTCGCACGAGATGCGCCGGCCGCGCGGCGCCGGCCGCGACCGCGGCGCGAGCGGCGCTACTGCGCCGGGCCGCTGTGCACCGCGCCGCCTTGCGCCGCGCCGCTTTGCGCTGCACCGGCCGGGGCCGCGCCGCCTTGCGCTGCACCGGCCGGGGCCACAGCAGCCGGGGCCGCAGCAGCCGGGGCCGCAGGAGCGGCCGCCGCGCCGGCCGCCGCCGCGCTGGCTACATCGCCAGGTGCGGGCCGCGCGAGGAGCGCCGGGACCTCGCGGTAATCGTCGAACGCGGTCGCCTTGCCGGCGGACAGCTCGGCGGTGAGCTCGGACGAAAACTCCGGCAGGTTGATGAAGATCCGCGACGGTGACAGCCCGGCGTTCGCGTACGCGGCGACGTCGCTCGCGCGGTTGCCGATACCGACGGCGACCGGGATGCGCAGCGCGCGCAGGACGCCCGTCTTGAACGCGACTGTCTTGGCGCCCGGCTGCGTGATCGTCGAGCGCGCGAGCCGGAGCGGCCCGCGCGGGAAGCCGTGGAGCGCGAGCCAGCGCCGCGTCACCTCGGTGTACTGATCGCCGCGCGACGTGACGTAGATGATCAGGCGCCCCGCCGCCACGTCCGCGAGCGCGCGCGGCGCGTGCGGCTGGTGCGCGATGTCGTCGCCGAACAGCACGGTGTTGAAGATCGCGTCCTCGGACTCGGTGAGCGTGCCGTCGATGTCGGAGACGACCGCGGTCGTGCCGCGCAGCGCGACGTAGGCGAGGAAGCGCACGCCGCCGCCGTGGCCGGGCACGTGCACGTAGAGGTCGCGCATCCCGGGCGGCAGCCGGAACGAGCCGGTCAGGGAGATCTCGAACCGGCCCTCGCGGTTGGTGCGCGCGTGATCGATGTAGCGCCAGCCGTCCGGGTAGCACGCGTAGACGTCGACGTCCTCGTCCCAGACGTCCTTGTCAGCGGCGGTGTACGCGAGCTTGCCGCCGAGCGTCTGGACGGAGTCATCCTCCATCGCGATCAGATCGACGCCGCGGAAGCGGGGCGAGCCGAGCGACTTGTAGAGCCGGTTGCGGCGGTGGCGGTAGCTGCCGACGTAGCCGCTCGGCGGCCCCGCGCACGGCGCGGTCGACGGCGCGCCGCTGGTGGTCGGCGCGGCAGCCGCGGGCGCGGGCGGCACGTTCGCGTGAAGCGCGCACGAGGCGGCGAGCGGCAGGAGCGCGGCGAGCCCCAGGCGCGGGCGCGCTGCGGCGGTGGAGATCGCGGCAGAGATCAAAGAGCGGATCGCGGCGCGGCGCATGGCGGGCCCGAACAGAATCCCGCATTCGGCGCCCGGCGCGACAGGCAAAAAGCGACCGAGAACGGATCCGCGGGCCGCCGCCGCGCGGCCCCTCTTCATGTCCCTGGGGTGCCGCCTGGGCGCCGCGGCTCAGAGTACCGCGTAGGCCGGCTCACGCAGGACCGGCAGCGCGCGGAGCCGCTCGACGCGCTCCTCGACCGACGGGTGCGTCGAGAACCAGCGCGACACGCGCTCGAGACCCTCGAATGGATTCACGATGAACAGGCTCGCCGTGCCCGGCCGCGGCTGCTCCGGGGCGATCAGCAGCGACGCCCCGTGCAGCTTCAGGAGCGCGCCGGCGAGCCCCTCCGGATCACCGGACAGCTGCGCGCCCGTCTGGTCCGCGTGAAGCTCGCGTGAACGCGAGATCGCGAGCTGGACAAGCAGCGCCGCGAGCGGCCCGACGATGATCATCGCGAGCACCGCGAACAGCGACGTGCGGTCCTCGCCGTCGCGGCCGCCGAGCAGCGTGCCGAAGCTGAGCACGTTGGCGACCGTCGAGATCGCCGAGGCCAGGATCGCCGCCACCGTCGAGACCAGGATGTCCCGATTCTTGATGTGCGAGAGCTCGTGCGCGAGCACGCCGCGCAGCTCGCGCGGATCCATCAGATCGAGCAGGCCCTGGGTCACCGCCACGACACCGTGCTTGGGGTTCCTGCCGGTCGCGAACGCGTTGGGCTGGCGCTCGGGGATGATATAGACGCGCGGCATCGGGATCTCCGCCGTCTCCGCGAGCTCGCTCACGATCGTGTGGAGCACGGGCGCATCGAGCACGCTCACCTCGTGCGCCTGGTACATGGCGAGCACGATGCGATCGGAGAAGAAGTAGGCGCCGAGGTTGATCACCGCCGCCAGCGCGACGAAGACCGCCAGGTACTGTGGCGCGAATGCACCCCCGATACCGATGAAGAGCGCTGAGAGCACACCGAAGAGCAGGATCGTCTTGAGCTGATTCATGGGGCTACCTCCTTGAGGAGCGTCATGAGCCCCGCGTTGAGCGGGCGTTCGAACAACCTAAGCCTTGCGCGCGTCATGCCAAGGGATGAAGACGCGTCGAAGAGCGCGTAGACGCGGGTGAAAGGTGCGAGCGGAGGCCTATTCAGCGCACGATCTTTGCGCGACCACGACCGCGCCGCGCAAAATTTTCGGACTCCCGGCCGCGGCGTCAGCAGCCCGGGAAGCAGGCGGCGCCGAGCTTCTCGGCCGCCTTCGCGCGCGCGGCGGCGGCGATCTCGAGGACGCGCGCCACCACCTCGCGCGCCGCGCGCTGCTGATCGGGCTGCACGGCGTACCGATCGAGCAGGCGCCGGCCGAGCTCCTGGTGGGCGCGCTCGTCGGGCTGGATGTACTCGCGGTAGATGCGCACCGTCTCCTCGTCGCCGCGCCGGGCGCAGAACGCCATGAAGCTCTCGTTCACGCCCCACGCCATCGCCTCGAGCGTGAACAGCCCGGCGGCGATGCGCTCGACCGTCGAGGTCAGGCTCTGCATGTACTGGAACAGCGGGCTTGCAGCCGGCGGCGCGAACGACGCCGGATCGAAGCCGAGCGCCGCGAGCCGCGCGGAGACCAGCTGGAAGTGCCCGGCCTCGTCGCCGGCCTGGCGCGCGAACGCGATCTTCACCTCGACCTCCGGCGTGGTCGGCATCCAGGCCGCCGCGAGCTCGCTCACGTTCAGCTCGTTCGCGAGCGCGATCTGCAGCATGCGTGCGGCGTCGGCCGGCGCGTCCTCGTCGAGCGAGGCCCGCCCCGCACCGAGGATCGGCGACAGCCGCTCCGCCTGGAATGCCTCGAGCTCGCGCAAGAACCCAGAGCTCGCCTCGGACATTGGCGGACCTTACCATTTTCGGTCTTGAGCCCGCCCGCGCGCGGTGCTTCCCTGGAGGCGTGGGGCTCGGGAGGTCGATGTTCGCGCTCGCCGCGGCCGCGGCCGCGCTGCTCGCCGGCTGCGGTCCGTCGCGGATCTGGTCGGGGCGCACCGCGGATCGGCGGCACACGATCGAGGTGATCGAGGACGCCGGGCTGCAGCACGTCGTCGTCGACGGCCGCCGCCGCGCTGCGGCGCGCGAGGTCGCCGGCTGGTCGATCGCGGTGTCGGAGCGCGATCACCTGGCGTTCGCGGCGCGCGTCGGCGGGCGTTGGGTCGTCGTGCAGGGTGGCGTCGCCGGCGAGCCGTGGGACGCGATCGGCGAGCTCGCGCTCGCCCCGGACGGCCGGCTCGCGTACGCCGCCGCGCGCGCCGGCGGCTGGCACGTCGTCGTCGACGGCCGCCCCGGGCCGCGGCTCGACGCACTCCTGCCGGGGAGCCTGCGCCTGGGGCGCGGCGGCCGCGTCGTCTACGCCGGCGAGGCCCGGGGCCGCGTCCACGTCGTCACCGACGGCGCGCCCGGCCCGGCGTTCGACGCGATCGACGAGCTCCTCGTGTCCGCCGACGGCGCCCGCGTCGCGTACACCGCGCGCCGCGGGCCCGACGCGCACGTCGTGGTCGACGGGCAGCTCGGCCCGCGGTGGAGCGCCGTCGGCAAGCTCGTGCTCGGCCCCGCCGGCGGCCGGATCGCGTACGCCGCGCTCGATCGCGAGGGCTGGCGCGTCGTCCTCGACGGCGTGCCCGGCCCGAAGGTCGGCGCCGTGCGCCGCATCGCGCTGCGCGACGACGGCCAGCACGTCGCGTGGATCGAGCGCATCGGCGAGCGCGACGTGCTCGTCCAGGACGGCGCGGCCGTCGCCTGGGCGAGCGCGCTCCGCCCGTCGGCACTGGTGTTCCGCCCGGCGGCGGCGCCCGGCGGCGGCGCGGGGCTCGCCTGGGTGGCGCCCGCGGACGGGCCCGACGGCGGCGAGCGCGTCCTCGTCGACGGCGTCGCCGGTGCCGCGTACCGCGAGGTCGGCACGCCCGTGTGGAGCCAGGACGGCCGGCTCGCGTACCCCGCGCGCCACGCCGACGGCTGGGTCCTCGTCGAGGACGGCCGCGAGCACCCCGGCGGCGCGGCCGACGCGGTCGGCGCGCCCGTGTTCTCCGCCGACGGCCGCCGGCTCGCGTACCTCGTGCGGCGCGGCCGCGCGTCGGTCGCCGTCGTCGACGGCCGCGAGCACCGGTTCGCGCGCGCGCTCGAGGGCTCGCTCGCGTTCTCCGCCGACGGCCGGCGCTGGGCCGTGATCGCCGGGGAGCCGGCGCGCGCGCAGCTGTACATCGTGGTCAGCGGCGCGGCCGGCGGCGCCGGGCCCGCGCGCGCCGGCGAGCTGCGGCGCGTCCCGGTGCCAGCGGCCGAGGTCTACGCGGCCGCGGCGCTGCGCCCGCCGGCGTCGCTCCAGGGCGCAGGCCGCGGCCCCGGCACCGAAGCGTCCGAGATCCTGCGAGCGTGGAGCCGCGCCGAGGCCGATCGAGACGCGGTGCCCTGATCACGTGAAATGCGCGCCCGACCGGCGCCACCTATCACCGCGCCCGACCGGCGCCACCTATCACCGCGCCCGAGGGGCGCTCATTGACCCGGGCAGCCGCGCGGGTTCCAGCAGCTCTGCTGCGGGCCGGCGTTCGGCGTAGCCGTGCGCTGGAAGAAGAACGGCAGCACCGCCGTCGTCGACGTGCGGCGCGCCGGGAACTCGATCGGCTCGACGAGGCCGCGCACGCACGCCTCGATCCTGCGCGCGGTCTTCGCCGGCAGCCCCGGCGTCGATACGCTGACCGAGTCGAGCCTGCCCCGGCGATGGATCTCGAGCTGCACGAGGAGCTTCCCGCCGCCCTGCGTGCCCGCGACCGCGTCGACGTAGCACTTGCTGATCTCGGCGGACACCGGCTTCACCTGCGCGTCGATCTCCGTCTGCGACAGCGCTCGATCCGTCGCGCGCGCCCGCTCCGACGCGCTGCTCCGATGCTCCGCCTGCGCCACGCCCGCCGTTGCAACGAGGATCACGATCGACAGCCAGGAGATCCGCATGCTCACAGTTGTTTGCAGCGCTCGTACCCACGGCTAACCAGGCGATCCGCCATGGGATCGCGCCCCAGGAGACCCACGGCTCGGCTACCGGAGTCTACAGCTGCTGAGGTCCGGCGCCTCACGCCGCCGCTGCCTTCGCCGTGGACGCCGGGGCCCGCGCTCCTGCGGGAGGAGGCCCGGCCGGCCCGCCGCAGGAGCCGGGGCGTCGCGCTCGCCGGGGCGGAGCGCGACGCCCCGGAGCCCGCCTCGGCCAGAACACCAGCGGTTAGCTGCCCCGCCCTCGCCGCGCTGGCTCCCGCACCGCGCCAGCGCCATCCTCGCCGCATGGCCGAGACACCGCGCACGTTCGAGGGGCTGCACTCCAGCATGGTCATCGCCCGGCCGGTGCCGCACGTCGTCGTCATCACGATCACCGGCCAGGACGCCGGCGAGCACGGCGACGGCCCGCTGCGCGCGCTCGAGGACGAGCTGCGGCGCGGCCCGTACTCGCTGTTCGTGGACGCCCGCCGCACGCGCGGCGCGTCGATCGACGTCAGCAACGTGTGGGCGCAGTGGCTGCGCGGCCACCGCGATCAGCTCCACCAGATCCACATGCTCACCGGCTCGCGCTTCGTGCAGCTCACGGCCGACTTCGTGCGCCGCTTCGCCGAGCTCGGCGACGCGATGCGGATCTACACCGACGGCACCGCGTTCGACGAGGCGCTGCGCGCCGCCACGGTGCGCGCCGGCACAGCGAGCCCGCAGCCCCCGCAGCCCCCGCAGCCATAGGCGGCCGCGTGCGCGAAGACGAGTGGCTGTGGGGCTGGGACCCGACGCCCGGCATCGTCTCGGTGTGGGCCGAGCCCGACGGGCGCGCGCTCGTCTGGCGGCGGCTCCCCGGCAGCGGCGAGCTCGTGCGCGAGGAGGCGCGGTTCCGGCCGTGGCTCCTGCTCGGCTCGCTCGAGGACCTCGCGCACCTCGGCGGCGAGCTGCGCCTCGAGCCGCGCCCCCGCGGCTTTGCGTACCGCGAGCTCGACGGCCCAGGCGCGCTGCGCTTCGTCGTCTCCGCCGACGATCTGCGCGCGCTCACCGGCGCCGTGCTGCGCGGCGCGGCGCGGCGGCTCGGGCGCACCGTCCCGAGCCTGCGCGACCTCGAGCCCGACGTGCTCGTGCTGCCGCCCGACGAGCAGTACCTCACCCAGGCCGGCCGCACGTACTTCCGCGACCTGCCGTTCGGCGAGCTGCGCCGCGCCCAGCTCGATCTCGAGACCACCGGCCTCGACGCCGCGCGCGATCGGATCTTCCTCGCGGCGCTGCGCGACCCCGACGGGCGGATCGAGCTCATCGAAGCGCGCGGCGCGCGCGGCGACGGCGACGCCGCCGAGGCCGACCTCCTGCGCGCGCTCGTCGGCCGCCTGCGCGCGGCCGATCCCGACGTGATCGAGAACCACAACCTGCACGGGTTCGATCTGCCGTTCCTCGAGCGCCGCGCGCGCGCCCTCGGCGTCCCGCTCGCGCTCGGCCGCGCCGGCCCGCCCGGCCTGCGCACCCGCCCCGCCCGCCGCGGCGCCGCGCGCGAGGGCGACGCCGACCGCCGCGTGCGGTTCACCGTGCCCGGCCGCGAGCTGATCGACACGCTCGACGCCGTGCTCCGCTACGACTTCTCGACGCGCGACCTGCCCGATCACGGCCTCAAGGCCGTCGCGCGCCACTTCGGCATCGCGCGGCCGGACCGCGAGCACGTCCCCGGCGCGCGCGTGCACGAGATCTACCGCCGCGATCCCGCGCGCGTGCGCCGCTACGCCGAGGACGACGTCTCCGAGGTCGAGGCGCTCGCGCGCCTGCTCGGCGGCGCGGCGTTCGCGCTCGCGCAGATGGCGCCGCGCCGCTACGAGCGGCTCGCCGACGCCGGCCCCGCCACCGGCGTCCTCGATCCGTTGCTCGTCCGCGCCTACCTGCGCAGCGGCGCCGCGCTCCCCACCGCCGGCGCCGGCGACGGCACCCTGCACCAGGGCGCCGCGCTGCACCTGTTCGCCGCTGGCGTCGCGCACCGGATCGTCAAGGCCGACGTCGCGAGCCTCTACCCGTCGCTCATGCGCCAGTACCGGATCGGCCCCGCGCGCGACCGGCTCGGCGCGATGCTCGCGCTCGTCGACCGGCTCGTCGACCAGCGGCTCGCCGCGAAGGCCGCCGCGCGCGCCGCGCCGCCCGAGTCCGCGGAGCGGCACGCGCACGAGGCGATGTCCGCGGCGATGAAGATCCTCGTCAACTCGGCGTACGGCTACCTGGGCGCCGTCGGGCTGACGCGGTTCGCCGACGTCCACGCCGCCAACGAGGTCACGCGCCGCGGCCGCGAGGTCCTGGCGCTCATCTGCCGCGAGCTCGCCGCGCGCGGCGTGACCCTGCTCGAGGCCGACACCGACGGCGTCTACGTCGCGGTGCCCGAGGCATTCACCGCGGACGACGAGCGCCGCGTGGTCGCCGAGGTCGCGCGGCTCCTGCCCGCGCAGGTCCGGCTCGAGCTCGACGGCCGCTACGCCGCGATGCTGTCGCACGAGCCGAAGAACTACGCGCTCCTCACCTACGGCGGCGAGCTCGTGCTGCGCGGCGTCGCCTTTCGCTCGAGCCGCGCCGAGCCGGTCGGCGAGGACTTCCTGCGGCGCGCGCTCGCCTGCCTCCTCCGCGGCGACGTCCCCGGCGTGCGCGCCGCCTACCTCGAGACCGTGCGCGCGCTCGAGCGGCGCGCGCTGCCGACGCGCGACGTCGCCACGCGCGTCCGGCTGACCAAGACGCCCGCCCAGTACGCGGCCGCCCGGGACGCGCGGCGCGAGCTCCCCTACGAGGCGATGCTCGCGGCCGGCCGCACCGCGTGGGCCGCCGGCGCGCACGTCTTCGTCTACCGCACTGCCCGCGGCGGCGCCGGCCTGCTCGCCGACCCCGCCCCCGAGGCCGGCGACCCGCGCGACTACGACGCGGCGCACTACGTCCGCCTCCTGCGCGACACGTTCGCCGCGCGCCTGGCCCGCGCGTTTGGGCCCGACGATCACGCCGCCGTGTTCGCCGATCCGCACCAGCTCGCGCTGTTTCAGCGCCCGCTCCACGAGATCCGTCCGGTCCTGACCGCGGTCGAGACCGCCCAGACCGTCGAGACCATCGAGACCATCGAGGCCATCGAGGCCATCGAGCCGCCCGTCGAGCAACCCCCGTGACTCGCCTTGATTGCCATCATCCCGGCATCATCCCGCGCAATGAACGTAGAATTTGCGAGGTGACGGCTCCGTCAAAACACGTTGCATGCTCGAGGGGATTTCTCTAGCGTGCGCTCTCCTTCAGATACGTCCAAATGCGAAAGGACGCCGCAGTGCTCAAGCTTTCAGGATCACTAGGTCTCTTAGCTGCTGTCTCGCTCTCGATGCTGCCGGCCGCGCCCGCACAGGCCGACGACAAAGGCACACTGACGATCTGGATCAACGGCGACAAGGCATATAACGGCCTCGCCAAGGTCGGCGAGAAGTTCACGAAGGCCACCGGCATCAAGGTCGTCGTCGAGCACCCGCAGGACGCGCCGTCGAAGTTCCAGCAGGCGGCGGCCGCCAAGAGGGGCCCCGATATCATGATCTGGCCGCACGACCGCGCCGGCGAGTGGGTGAACGCAGGGCTCATCGAGCCGATCAACCCCAAGCCGAAGTTCACGGGCCAGTTCGAGAAGGTCGGCTGGGACGCGTTCACGTTCGGCGGCAAGCAGTGGGGCTACCCGGTCGCGATCGAGGCCGTCGGGCTCATCTACAACAAGGCGCTGGTCCCCACCCCGCCCAAGACGTTCGAGGAGATCTTCGCGCTCGACAAGCAGCTCCAGAAGAATGGCAAGCACGCGATCCTCTGGGACTACAACAATACGTACTTCACGTTCCCGCTGCTCGCCGCCAACGGCGGATACCCGTTCGGCCGCAACGCCAAGGGCGACTACGTCGCCACCGACATCGGCGTCAACAACCCCGGCGCGATCTCGGGCGCCGAGATGCTCGCCAAGCTGATCAAGGACGGGGTCATGCCGAAGGGCGCGACCTACGCCGCGATGGAGGCGGCCATGAACAAGGGCGAGGTCGCCATGATGATCTCGGGCGCCTGGGCGTGGGAGAACCTCAAGAAGGGCAAGGTCGATTTCGGCGTGGCGCCGATCCCGTCGATCGGCGGCAAGCCGGCGAAGGCGTTCGTCGGCGTGCAGGGCGCGATGATCAACCGCGCCAGCGCCAACAAGCAGCTCGCGCAGGAGTTCATCGAGAACTACATGCTCACGATGGACGGCCTCAAGACGATGGACGCCGACGTGCCGCTCGGCGTGACCGCGCACAAGGAGTTCTACAAGACCCGCGCGACCGATCCGCTGATCGCGGCGACGATGAAGAACATCACGACCGGCCTGCTCATGCCGAGCCTGCCGGAGATGGGCAAGTTCTGGTCGGCGATGGAGTCCGCGCTCGGCAACATCACGCAGGGCCGGCAGGCCCCGAAAGAGGCGCTCGACGGCGCCGCGGCGCGCATCAAAGCGCCCTGAGCGCGCCCTGAGCGCGCCCCTGAGCGCGCCCTGAGCGCGCCCTGAGCGCGCCCCTGAGCGCCCCCTGAGCTCCGAGGCCCGGCCCGCTCGCGCGAGCGATCGCCCCGCCCGGCCGGCTCACCCGCGAGGTGTCCAAGAATGGACACCTCATTTTTTTGGCCCTGCGCCGCGCCCGCGCCCGCGCCCGCGCGACGCGGGCTCGCGGTCGCCAGCGTCGCGCTCGACGCGCCGCGTATTGCGGAGCCGCGGCATCACGGCCTGTCAGGCGCGTCACCGCGCGGTTGACACAGGAGATCGGCGCTGGGCCGGAGTCGGCCGATCTGCCCGGCGCCGCGCAGAATTGGCCGCTGAATTCTGGCTGTGGCGCATCGACTGGTGTTATGCCGTCGAGGACGACTCGGAGGTACTTCGCTCAACCTCCTCACGAGGAAGAGCAGAGTACCCAGAACTCTCTCTTCATATCGCGAGGACGAAGTGAGCAAAGTTAATCGGATCGGATCTCCTGGGCTCACGCAGGCGCGCTCGGTGCTCGCGCTGGGCCTGTTGCTCGGCTCTTCTTCCGTGGCGCTCGGTCAGGGGGCACCGGCGAGACCGGCCCAGCCGCAGCCCGGTCAGCCGGCCGCGGCAGGTCAGCCGGCCGCGGCGGGTCAGCCAGCCGCGGCGGGTCAGCCGGCCCCCGCGGGTCAGCCGGCACCGGCGGGCCAGCCGGCACCGCCGGCCGATCCGGCGCAGCCCCCGCCGACGGACCCTGCGACCGAGGTCCAAAACGCGCTCCCGCCGCCCACGCCCGCGGACCTCTCTCAAGCGCAGCTCGAGCAGGTGCGCAAGGAGATGATGGCGATGCCGAAGCTGCTCGAGTCTCACGGCTACATCCGCTCGGGCGTCGGCATCAACTCCAAGGGCGGCGAGCAGGTGGCGTTCCAGGCGCCCGGCGCGTTCTCGAAGTACCGCCTCGGGAACGAGACCGAGACCTACGGCGAGCTCGGGTTCGACATCAACTGGATGAACCCGGACAAGACCGCCGCGTGGTTCAAGACCTCCCTCATGGTCGCGCTCGTCGCGCCGATCACGAACACGTTCGACGTGCTGGACGCGATCGCCATTCGCCAGGCCTACGCCGAGGCGGGGCACATCTTCGAGAAGAAGCCCGACCTGTCGTTCTGGGCCGGCCAGCGCTTCTACCGCCGCAAAGACGTCCACATCACGGACTTCTTCTATCAAGACATGAGCTCCTACGGAGCCGGCTTCCAGGACTACAAGCTCGGCGAAGGCAAGGCCAAGCTCGCGGTCGCCTACCTCGGCGCGTCGACGGAGTACGGCAACGATCCCACGATGGATCCGCCGTCGGATGCCGGCCGCCTGCTGCGGAGCACGCTCGACATCCGCATCTACGACATCCCGGCCGGCGCGGGCACGCTCGAGCTCTGGCTGTTCCCGACGGCGACGATGGACAAGAAGCTGAACGATCCGAGCCGCGGCGGCATCGGCGGCGGCGTGTTCCACACGCTGCCGTTCATGGGCGGCGCCAACGAGATCTCGCTCGAGTTCGGCTACGGCCACGCCTCCGGCCTGAACCCGTTCCTCGATCGCGGCCTCGACAAGAGCGGCTTCATGCTGCGCCTCGTCGAGCGCGCGACCGTCCAGGTCAACCCGCAGCTGTCGCTGATGTGGACCGGCGTCGTGCAGCTCGACAACCGCAACGGCGACTCCGACGGCGCCGCCGGCAACTCCAACCGGGGCAACCTGTGGATATCCGCTGGCGCCCGGCCGGTCTACAGCTTCACGAAGTACACCGGGATCGCGGTCGAGGGCGGCGTCGATGTTGTCCAGCCCGAGTCGGACGGCGCGGACGCTGGCTTCCTCGGCAAGCTGACCGTCGCGCCGCTGATCCGGCCCGGCATGGGCTTCTGGGCGCGCCCCGAGCTGCGCGCGTTCGTGACCGCCGCGTTCTGGTCCAGCTCGCTCAAGGGCGCGGTCGGCGGGGCTCCCGGCAACCCGTACGCGGCCGACACGTTCGGCCTCACGACCGGTGTGCAGATGGAGAGCTGGTGGTGATCACTCCGGCATCTCACTCTTTCAGGCCGCCGGCGGTCAGCCCCGAGACCATCCAGCGCTGAGCCAGCAAGAACACGACGGTGATCGGCAGCCCGCTGAGCACCGCCGCGGCGGCGAAGTCGCCCCACAGGTACCGCTGCTCGTAGAGGTACTGCCGCGAGCCGACGGCCAGCGTGTACTGGCCCTCGCTCTGCAGGAGCACGGACGCGATCGGGTACTCGATCACGGCCGCGATGAACGCCAGGACGAACACCACCGCCAGGATCGGCACCGCCATCGGCAGGAGCACCCGGGAGAACGCCTGGAACGGTGAGGCGCCGTCGACCTGCGCTGCCTCCTCGATCTCGGCCGGGATGGTGTCGAAGTAGCCCTTGATGGTCCAGATGTGGAGCGCGATCCCGCCGAGGTACGCCACGATCACCGAGGCCTGGGAGTCGATGCCGAGCCACGAGATGTGGTCGCCGATGAACTCGAAGATCGCGTAGAGCGCGACCAGCGAGAGCACCGCCGGGAACATCTGCAGGAGCATGATCGCGCTCAGGGTCGTGCCCTTCATCCGGAACTTGAGGCGCGCGAACGCGTACGCCGCCGTCGTCGACAGCGTGACGATCAGCGCGCTCGTGATCACGCCGATCTTGATCGAGTTCCACAGCCACCGCATGACCGGGAACGGCGGCTGTACGACCTTGCCGTCGACGTCGACGTAGGACATGCCGAGCGCGAGCTTCCAGTGCTCGAGGCTGAACTGCTCCGGGATGATCGAGGTCGTCGCGAAGTTGCCGGCGCGCAGCGAGATCGAGACCACCATCACGAGCGGGAACAGGGTGAAGCCGAGGAACGCGATCAGGAACGCGTGCGCCGCGTAGACCCGCCACCGCTGCTTTCTGCTGACGACGATGCCCATGGTGACTCCAGGGAGGGCTGCAGTTGGGTGCCTTAGCGCTTCTCGACGGCGGTGGCCTTGGTCAGCCGCAGGTTGATGACCGACAGGATCGCGACGATCACGAACATGATCGTCGCGATCGCCGCCGCCAGGCCGAAGTTCTTGCCCGAGTCCTGGAACGCGATCCGGTAGGTGTACGTGACGAGGAGATCCGTCTCGCCCGCCGGCACCATCGTGTTGAGGAAGTCAGGCCGCCCGTCGGTGAGCAGGTAGATGAGGACGAAGTTGTTGAAGTTGAACGCGAACGCCGACACCATGAGCGGCGTCAGGGGCCTTCGGATCAAGGGCCAGGTGATCTTCCAGAAGTTGGTGAGCGGGCCGGCGCCGGCGAGCGCGGACGCCTCGTAGAGGTCGCGCGGAATCGACTTCTGGAGCCCCATGCACAGGAGCATGAAGTACGGGTATCCGAGCCACGTATTGACGATCAGGATCATCGCCTTCGCCAGCGTCGCGTCGCCCGTCCAGTTCGGTCGGATCCCGAACAGCCCGTCGAGGATCATGTTGATCTCGCCGAAGTTCCGGTTGAACAGGCCCTTGAACACCAGGATCGAGATGAAGCCTGGGACGGCGTAGGGCAGAAACAGGAGGATGCGGTACACGCCGCCAAAGCGCAGGCCCTCCCAGCTGAGGAGCTCGGCGAGCAGGACGCCGATCACGACGGTGAACAGCACCGTCAGCCCGGAGAACACGATCGTCCACGCGAAGATCTGGAACAGGGGGCCCCGGAACTTCTCGTCGGTGAAGATCCGCTCGAAGTTCGCGCCGCCGACGTTGGTCCGGAACCCGGGCAGGACCGGCTGGTGATCGGGAGTCTCGTAGAACCCGGTCTCGAAGCTCGGCGCGATCGCGACGCCCGTCTGCTGGTTCGTCAGCGTGCCGTCCGCGTTGCGCTTGTACAGGGGCTCGTTGCGGCCGAACTCGCGGAGGCCGGCCATCGTCGCCGTCGAGCGATCGGGGAAGACGATCGTGAGCGCGGCGATCGCGTCGCGGCGATCGACCACGTCCTTGATCGGTGCCGGCTCGCCGGGCACGAAGCCTGAGCCGGCCAGCGGGACCGCCTCGATCCGCCGCTTCTCCTTGTCCGTCAGGCGCAGGACCGGCGTCACGAAGACCGCCGACGGCTTCGGTGCCTGCGGCTGCGCAACCGGGGCCCCGGAGCCCGCGCCCGCGCCTGAGCCTGCGGAGCCTGCCGCGCCCGCGGAGCCTGCGGAGCCCGCGCTGCCCGCGCCGTCCCCCGCTGCCCCGCTGATGTCGCCCGGTGCGCCGGGGATCACGAGGTCGCCCCCGCCCGTCCCGGGCGCGCCGGGGATCACGAGGCCGCCGCCTCCGTCTCCGCTGCCGCCGCCGCCCGCTCCTCCTCCGGCCCCGGCCTCCTCCGGCGGCGGCGGCGCCTCCTCCTCGGCGGTCAGGACGATCCGGAACCCCTCCCCGTCGGGGTGCAGCGCGAACGAGAAGGCCGCGCCCTCCTTCTGGTACGTCTCCTCGAGCAGGACCTCGGTTGCCCGGGTGAACGTGAGCAGGTTCTTCGAGCCGTAGTTCGTGAAACCGATCCACGTCGTGTAGAGCAGCGGCAAGAGCACGAACAGCCCGATGCCCGCCAGCCCGGGGAACAGGTAGCGGAGCGTGTAGCCGCGGCGCGCCGTGTAGATGAAGAATCCCAGCCCCATGAAGCCACCGACGACGGCGGCCAGCATCGGGTTACCGCTCGCGTAGATGCCGTAGACTAGGTACAGGCACACGACCGCGACGACGGCGGCCACGCCCCACAACACGATCCGCGTTTGTCTTGGGTGCATGCTTCCCCCGAGCGCCACGGGACTCTGCGCTCGCCGCAGCGACGCCCACTATAGGAGGATCCACTCGCGGCACCGACGCGTCGCGTCGATTTTTTGGCGGCCGCGCGCCCGCGGATACACGAGGCACGCGCGAGACCCCGCGCGTCGGCTTGAACCTCGGCGACCGGCTGTGCTCAGATTCGAGGCCTCGCGGCGAAGCCTCGCGGCGGCAGGAGCTTGTCCACATGGCTGAAGTGGTCCTTCGCGACGTCCGCAAGAGCTTCGAGACGGTGGAGGTCATCCACGGCGCGAACCTGACCGTGAACAACGGCGAGTTCGTGGTGTTCGTCGGCCCGTCGGGCTGCGGCAAGTCGACGTTGCTCCGCATGATCGCGGGGCTCGAGAACATCACCTCCGGCGAGATCCTGATCGACGGCAAGCGCTGCGACGATCTCCCGCCGGCCGAGCGCCAGATCGCGATGGTGTTCCAGAGCTACGCGCTCTACCCGCACATGTCCGTCTTCGAGAACATGGCGTTCGCGCTGAAGATCGCGCACATGCCCAAGGACGAGATCCAGAAGCGCGTGCAGCAGGCGGCCGAGATCCTCCAGATCGGCGCGCTGCTCGATCGCAAGCCGAAGCAGCTGTCCGGTGGCCAGCGCCAGCGCGTGGCGATCGGGCGCGCGATCGTCCGCGAGCCGAAGGTCTTCCTGTTCGACGAGCCGCTGTCCAACCTCGACGCCGCGCTCCGCGTCCAGATGCGGATCGAGATCGCCAAGATCCACCGCAAGCTGAAGACCACGATCATCTACGTCACCCACGATCAGATCGAGGCCATGACCATGGCGAGCCGGATCGTGGTGCTGAACGGCGGCAAGATCGAGCAGGTCGGCGCGCCGCTCGAGCTGTACCATAACCCCGTCAACAGCTTCGTCGCTGGCTTCATCGGGTCGCCGAAGATGAACTTCCTGCCCGGCAAGCTCGTATCCGCCGAGGCCCGGCTCGCCAAGATCGCGCTGCCAGACGGCAGCAAGGTCTCGGTCGCCGTCGACGCGACGCGCGCCGAGGCGGGCGCCAGCGTGACGCTCGGCGTGCGCCCCGAGCACCTCCTCCTCGATCCCAACGCCGGCGGCGGCGTGCTGAGCCGGGTCCGCGGCGAGGTCGTGCTCGTCGAGAACCTGGGCGAGAGCGCGCTGATCTACCTCAAGCCCGCCAAGTCCGAGTCGATGATCCTGTGCCGCGTCGAGGGCACAAGCAACGCCAAGGAGGGCGAGTCGCTCGAGCTCGTGCTCGCGGCGAGCGACGCCCACCTGTTCGACGCCGACGGCAAGTCGTTCCCGCGCACCGTCGACGACGCGCGCGAGGACCCGAGCCACCAGCGCGCCGCGAGCTAGCCGACCCCGAGCGCGGCGACCTCGCCGGCGACCTTCTCACCCGTCGAATGCGAGGCTTACAATCGGGCGAAGATGGCGGAGCAGGATGCGCGGGGCACGCTCACGGTGGCGCGAGCCGAGGGCGAGGCCCGTGGGAAGCGCAACGGCAAGCGCGCCGCGCTCCTCCGCTTCCCCGGGCGCGCGGGCATCGCGGTCAGCGGTGAAGACCTCGCGCAGATCGAGGCGTACGCGGATGCAGCAGTCCTCGATCGCTGGATCGACAATGACCGGGCGAGGCGCTGGCCGATGGCGCGGCTCGTGTTGCTCGCGCTGCTCGCCTCGATCGGGCTCGCCTGCCGGCGCGCCGAGCCCCACGAGCGATCGGTCGCGCCCACCCAGCCGCCGAGGGACGCCGGGCAACCTCCTACCCCGTCCGTCGCGGGCCCCGATCGGCTGGCCGTGCTGCGCGAGGAGGATCGCGCCTGGCTCTACGAGCGGGTGCGCGGTGAGTCGCTCGCGACGCTCGGGCCGTTGCCGGGGACCTACGGGGAGCCTGTGCTGGTGCGCTGCACGGTCGTCGCGTGGACAGCGCTAGACCCGCTCACTGGGGCTCGCCTCGAGTGCACAGAGCTGGGAGCTCCGGACGGGCCGGACGGGCGCACGTGGAGCAGGTTCCTGGTGTTCGACGCTGCGGGCGTGCGCGAGCTGCAAGACGAGCATGACGTCACCGATCGCTCCAGGACCGGCGGGATCACGTTCCCGCGCGCGCTCGCCGGGACCTGGACGCTCGACGAGCAGGGTGCGGGCGGGCGGCGAACGCAGGTGCTCGTGCGCGAGGAGACCGCGCCGGTGCGCGGCGCCCCGCAGAGGCTCTGGGTCGCCGAAACGACGAGGTGGTCGCCGGCCGGCGCCGCGCCCGAGCGCGAGCTCGTCCACTTCCTCCCCGACCTCGGCCCGGTGATGCTGTGCGAGAGGGCCGATGACTACGCCTGCCTGCGCTTGGTCGATGACGAGCTCGCGAGCCGCGAGCTCGTTCCTACGATGGACGAGACGGCGGCCGTGGACGCGAAGCTCCGCTCGACGTACGCGCCCGCGCTGCAGCGCTGCTACCGGGCCGCGCGCGCGAAGCAGCCGGGGATCCGCGGTCACCTGATGCTCCACATCACGGTGAACGCGGCCGGCGGTGTGGAGAACTTGTCGATCACCGACGCCGAGCCGGGCCTGGCGGCGTGCGCCAAGGCGGCGGGCGCCGGATGGCGGTTCCCGATCCCGCACGGCCTCGATGGCAAACCGCGCAGCGGGACATTCCGGATCGGCGTGATGTTCTCTCCCCCATGACCCGAGCCTCACTGCTCGATGCTCGACGGGATTCCACCCACTTGACGCCAAGCTAGGCTCGTAGCATCTCGTCAGCCGTCTCGAAACACGTCACCGATCGATGCCGCGGTCACCGCGGCATCGTGCCACGCCTCGAGGCGAGCCACGTCGGCTTCGCCGTCGATGCGGGCGCGCACGTCCGGCGTGACCGGTAGCGACCGCAAGGCGAGCACCTTGTGCAGGAGCGACCGTGCTTCCTCGACACGGCCCTTGTCCTCCCACTCGCGGACCAGCGCTTGGACGTTCGAGTCTTGAATGATCGATTCCATGTGGAAGATCCTCTTGGCCGTCTCGCTCCCGAGGATAGCGGCCGTGACAAGGTACAGCAACTGCATCGTGGTCTGCCGGTCGCGCGCGCTGAGCTCGTCGTCGGTGTGGACCTCGGTGGCGAGCTCCCGCACGAGCTCCTCGCCTGCGCCGTGCATGGCGACGCAGAACGGCGCGCCCTGCAGCCCGAGCTGCACACGCATCTGCCGAGCATCGAGTTGCCACAGCGGCACGACCTGATAGCGAAACACGAACGCGTCGCCGTCGAACCCAGGGATCCGGTAGACACCAGTGCCGAGCGGCGGGCGCCCGCCGGGCCGGAGCAGGATCACGACCGACCACACCGGCAGCTCCGTCGCAATCACGGCGGCGCTCGCATACTCGAACATTCGCCGTGGGATCTCGGGGCGCCAATCGCGCTCGATCTCGACATGCACGGCCACCTCGGCGCTGCCATCGCGGACCCGAAACAGGTTATCGGCCGTGCGCGGTCGCGTCCGATCTACGCTCGGATCGAGCGAGCCGAGTGGCTCGAGCTGGCGGTTTGGAAACGCCAGCTGCAAGATCGGCCGCGGCAGCACACGCAGCAGGCGTCGAAAGGTGACGTCGGTCTCGCCCATCGCTGCAAACACAATAGCTCGCGCCTCTAACAATGAGTTCGCGCGCTCGGCGAGTATTTGCATCTGACCAGATCTCAGACATCAAGTCTATATACCGAATACCTACTTCGGCTATCGGCTTGTCCACGAATCGTCTTGGTTCATGCCAGCGCAGCGATCACGAAGCTCCGGAGCTTCCCCGGCAGCTGGACCTCGACCTCGTCGTCGACGCGCCGGCCGAGCAACGCGCGGCCCAGCGGCGACACCGGCGTGACGACCTGCGCGCCGCCCGCGAGCACCGTGCCGCCGCCGTGCGGCGCGACGAAGAAGCGGTGCTCGTCGCCCTCCTCCAAGGCTGTCACCAGGGCGCCGAGCGCCACGCGATCGCGCGCGCCGAACGGGCGCAGCGCCAGCGCGCCCACGTCGCTCACCGCCGCCTCGAGCTCGGCCACTCGCTGCGCCTGGCCGCGCGCCAGGTACGACTGCTCGAGCCCGCGCGTATCCTTGTCGTTCTCCGGCCGCGCCTCGTCATGGGTCGCGCCCGCGACCGCCGCCGCGTGCGCCGCCCGCGCCGTCTCGAGCGCGCCGTTCAACGTCTGCAGGAGCTCGGCCCGCAGCGCCGCCTTGTCGATCACGCGGCAAGCGTACGCGAGCCCGCCGCCGCCGTCCCGCCTGCCGGCACCGGGCAGCGCTCTCCTCAGCCGGCTGGAACACCCCTCGCCAATCATCAGCTGTCGACGAGCTTGCGGCCCTCGTCCTCGCCGTAGCGCTCAAGGATCCGGCGCACCCACGCTTCGGTCTTGGCCTTGGCCATGACGAGGTCGTGGCCGTCACCGGCCTTGCCGACGATGCCCTCGAAGGTCACGCCCGGGAGCTCGCCGCGCCGCACGCGCGCGACGAGGTCGCCGTTCCACACCAGCTCGCCGAGGTACGCCGGGACGTCGAGCATCCCGAACAGCTCGAGGAAGCGCGCCGGGCCCAGCATCCCGCGGCGGTACGGCGCGACGTCGAACAGCACGAGGCGTTTCGGCTCTCCGGCGACGTGCTGACCGCCGAGGCTGCCGAGGCCGAAGAGCTCGGCGAACGCGACCAGGGCGTCCCAGCGCTCGGTGCAGGCGACGCGCTCGATCGGCCCGGCGAGCCGCTCGCGGAACAGCGCCAGGCCGCCGCCGAGGATCGGGTGCGTCTCATCGATGACCTGGTGGCGCGAGCCCCAGCGAGTCCAGCCGTCACGACGGGTCCACTCGAAGCGTAGGTTCGAGCCGTCGAGCTTGTCGAAGATGTGCATCCGGCGATCACCCTGTTTGCCCTTGGGCTGCCGGGGAATGGATGGATATGACTTCATCGGGTCCTCTTCGTGTGAGCGAGCGACCGATGCGACGCGCACGGCGCCGACCGGACGGAGCCGCTGCACGCAGCTAGCCCGCGAGAGGCGAGCCGGCCGGCGGCGACGACGGTGCGAGAGGACCTAGGCAATCACGGCGGCTGACAGAAACTATCGCAGATCTGGTCGATTCGGCAACCAGTGGCCGCCAGCCAGGCGTTCACCTCGGCACCCACCCACGCGGCGTCTCGTCAGCCGTCTCGAAACACGTCGCCGATCGAGCCGGCAGTCACGGCGGCGTCGTGCCACGCCTCGAGCCGCGCCACGTCGGTCTCGCCGTCGATGCGGGCGCGCACGTCCGTTGCAGCGATCTCCAAAGGATCGATCGGCAAAGATCCTCGTGGGGCTCAGCTTGCGCGAAACGCGCGAATGGCCGCAGCGATCTCGTTCTCCCCGCGGGTACCAGCGAGCCTGAGCCATGCGCGAAGGGTGGGTTCGTCGTGGGTATCTTCGATCACCGCACGAAGCTCCTCGGGCATTGCGCCGAAGCGGGCTTCGTAGACATCGATCAGCGAGCGAACGATGCCCTCCCGGACCGCCTGCTGGCGAAAGGTCTCCACGATGTCTTGGGTGTGCATGAGGAATTCCTGATCGTCGCTGGTCTGCTGCCTCGGGTCCGTCGAAATCTCCAGCCGTAAACGTAGCAGAATCGGCAGCGCTAGGGTGCGCTCCGGCGCATCCGCCCCCAGCGCCTCGAATCGATTAGGCATGGGTTTCCGGAGCGTGCCACGAACACAGAGCGCGCTGGCCGGGAGGAGGCACGTGATGATCTTCCGTCGACGTGCCCAGCGTGACAGCGCGCCGGGCGAGTCAGATCTTAGACATCAAGTCCATATACTGAACATCCCTCAATACTAGACACCGGATTCATCCGCGACTCGGAAGCAGCCATTACACTAGTCCTCAAGCCGTTCGCGCACTGCGGCCGCGCTGTCGGCCCGCAGCTCGACGAGCTTGCGGCCCTCGTCCTCGCCGTAGCGCTCAAGGATCCGGCGCACCCACGCTTCGGTCTTGGCTTTGGCCATGACGAGGTCGTGACCGCCACCGGCCTTGCCGACGATGCCCTCGAAGGTCACGCCCGGGAGCTCGCCGCGCCACACGCGCGCGACGAGGTCATCGTTCCACACCAGCTCGCCGAGGTACGCCGGGACGTCGAGCATCCCGAACAGCTCGAGGAAGCGCGCCGGGCCCAGCATCCCGCGGCGGTCTCGTCAGCCGTCTCGAAACACGTCGCCGATCGAGCCGGCAGTCACGGCGGCATCGTGCCACGCCTCGAGGCGAGCCACGTCGGTCTCGCCGTCGATGCGGGCGCGCACGTCCGGCGTGACCGGTAGCGATCGCAAGGCGAGCACCTTGTGGAGGAGCGACCGTGCTTCCTCTGCGCGGCCCTCGACGCGGCCCTCGACGCGGCCCTCGACGCGGCCCTCGACGCGGCCCTCGACGCGGCCCTCGACGCGGCCCTTGTCCTCCCACTCGCGAACCAGCTCCTGGACGTTCGGATCCTGAATGATCGATTCCATGTGGAAGATCCTCTTGGCCGTCTCGCTCCCGAGGATAGCGGCCGTGACAAGGTACAGCAACTGCATCGTGGTCTGCCGGTCGCGCGCGCTGAGCGACTCGTCCGTGTGCACCTCGTTGGCCAGCTCTCGGACGAGCTCCTCGTTCGCGCCGTGCATGGCGACGAAGAACGGCGCGCCCTGCAGCCCGAGCTGCGCCCGCATCTGCCGGGCATCGAGTTGCCACAGCGGCACCACCTGGTAGCGAAACACGAACGCGTCCCCATCGATCCCGGGGATCCGGTAGACACCCGTACCGACCGGCAGGCGTCCACCGGGCCGGAGCAAGATAACGACCGACCCCACTGGCAGCTCCGTCGTCACAACGGCGGCGCTTGCATACTCGAACAGCCGCCGTGGGATCTCGGGCCGCCAATCACGCTCGACCTCGACATGCACGGCCGCTTCGACACTGCCATCGTGGACCCGAAACAGGTTATCGGCGGTGCGCGGTCGCGTTCGATCCACGCTCGAATCGAGCGGGCCCAGCGGCTCGAGCTTTCGATCTGGAAACGCCAGTTGCAAGAGCGGCCGCGGCAGCACACGCAGCAGGCGCCGGAAGGTGACATCGGTCTCGCCCATCGCGGTGAACACGATAGCGCGCGCCTCTGATCTGACAAGGAAGACGGCGCACTCACTGAACATCATACTAGTGATCTGACTGGAGTTCAAATCTCCAACCGGCAGCGCCTTGATCTGGATTTAATACAAAGAACCAACCGTCACCCGGACGAAAACCTTCGAAGATGCCTAGGTCCCCAGTCGTTCGCGCACCGCGGCCGCGCTGTCGGCCCGTAGCGCCTCATCCGCCTGACGACGAGCTTCACGGGTGTCCACCGCGCGCACGGCCTCCTTGACGGCGGGGATCGCCGGGGGCGTGACACTCAGCGTGTCCACGCCGAGGCCGATCAGGAGCCCGACCGCCTGTGCGTCGGCCGCGAGCTCACCGCACACCGATACGGACGCGCGCCCTGCAGCCCCCTGGCAGGTGGCGCGCACCAGGTGCAGGAGGCCCGGATCGAACGGGTCGTGAATGGCTGCCACGGCGTCATTGTCGCGGTCCGCTGCCAATGCGTACTGGGTCAGATCGTTGGTGCCAATCGACAAGAAGTCGACGTGGCGCGCGAATACCGGCGCCTTCAGCGCGGCCGCGGGCACCTCGACCATCATGCCGACTTGCAACCCGGCCGGGCGCCCGCGGCCCGCGCGGGTGCTCGCCTCGTCCAGGAGCCGCCGCGCGGCGAGTAGCTCGTCGAGGGTGCTGATCATCGGGAACATCACGCTGACCGGCGTGCGCTGGGCGACCATCGCCATCGCGAGGAGCTGATCGGCCAGGAGCTCGGGGTGAGCCAGCGAGAGCCGGATGCCTCGCACGCCCAGGAATGGGTTCGCCTCCGCCGGGGCCGGCAGGAACGCGAGTGGCTTGTCGCCGCCCACATCGAGTGTGCGCAGCGTGATCCGCTGTCCTGCGAGCGACTCTGCGATCTGGCTGTAGATCGCGACCTGCTCCTCGACATCCGGGGCGTGCGGACGGCCGAGGAACAGAAACTCCGTCCGCACCAGGCCCGCGAGCTCGGCGCCGTGCACCGCGGCGGCCCGGGCGTCGTCGACCGAGCCGATGTTCGCGCCCACTGCGATGGCCACACCGTCGCGGGTGAGCGCGGGCGCTTGGGCACGGGCGCGGGCCTGGCGCTGCCGCTCGGCCACGGCGGCCACTTGAGCCTGGAACGCCGCCCGCACATCCTCGGGCGGGTCGACGACGTACTCGCCGCGGGTGCCGTCCACGACCACGCTCGTCCCGTCGGGGATCGCCAGCACCGAGGGCCCCGCGCCGACGATGACGGGGATCCCCTTGGCCCGCAAGAGGATCACGTTGTGCCCGTGCGGGCCGCCGAACGCCAGCATGACCGCCGCGGTCTGCGCGGGGTCGAGCTCCGCTGCTTCGGCCGGGGTCAGATCCGCCGCGATCAGCACGCCGGTCGACGCCGGAGCCACTGCGCTGGTGCCGAGCATCGCGCGCGACGCCGAAGCCGCTGCGCTGGTGCCGAGCATCGCGCGCAGCACCTGATCGCCGACGGCGGTGACATCACCGGCGCGGGTGCGCATGTACGGATCCGGTAGGGCGGCGAATTCGGCCGCCAAGTCACGCACCGCCGCCGACCACCCCGAGGCCGCGGAGGCTCCCTGGTCGATGCGCGCGCGGGCGGCGTCGAGCAGCGCGGCATCGTCGAGGAACAGCTGGTGCGCGTCGAAGATCGCCGCCTCCGCCTCGCCGGCATCGCGCGCGGTGCGAGTGCGCAGCTGGCTGATGGTGCGGCGCGCCGCGGCGATCGCCTCGCCGAGCCGCCGCCACTCGACCATGGGCGCTTCAGCGGGAGTATCCGGAATCGACACGGGACCGGGCCGCGCGCGGCGGGCGGGGCCGATGCCCAGTCCCGGACTTGCGCCGATCGGAGCGTGTGCCGTGGTTCCGGGTATCGTGGGCGCGGCCGCGGCTGGCGCCTCGTCGAAGCTCGGACTGGCGCCGGTAGGAAGGCGCGCCGCGACGCTCGGTGTCATGGGCGCGGGCGCGGCAGCGGCCGGCGCCTCGTCGAAGTTGCGGGCCGCCAGCGTCAGGATGCAGTCCCGGGTCTCGGCGGCCTGGCTGCCAGAGACGCGAATCTCGACTTCGTCCCCGCTGCGCACACCGAGCGTCGCGAGCCTCGAGAGGCTGCCCGCGTCCACCCACGCTGACCCAGTGCTGCGGTTGCGGATCTGCGCACGGGCATCGCGCCTGCGCACCTCCTGCACCAGCCGCGCGGCCGGCCGTGCGTGCAGCCCGTGCGGGTTTCTGACGACGAACGTGCCGGTGAGCCCGCCCTTCGAGACGTCGATCGCGTCCGGCGGCGCGTCCGGCGGCGCGAGCGGCGCAGCGCCGAGGTGGCCGATCTTTCCGGTCAGCGCGGCGGCGGCCTCGGCGGCGACCTCGGCGATCCCGGCCCCGCCCGCCGCCGCGACCGCGGCCATCACCAGCCCCTCGACCAGCGGCGCCGGGCACAGCACCACCCGCTCGCGGGCGTCGCCGCCGACGAGCTCCAGCGCGAGCTCGGCCGACAGCACCGCGCTGCCGAGATCCATCAGCACCACCACGCCAGCGCCCTGATCCGCCGCGGCGATGGCGTCGACGATCTGCGTGGCGTCGGTGCCGAACGTGGTCTCGTCCAGCCCCGCAGCCACCGCGATCGTGACCTGCTGGCCGCGCACCATCTCCTGCGCGAGCGCGACGGCGGCGTGAGCCAGCGCCCGGCTGTGAGAGACGACGACCAGCCCGACCGGCACGCCGGTCACTCGCCGTCGCCGAACGCCGTGGCCGCAGCGGCGATCAGCATCGCCGCCGACGTGGCCCCCGGATCCAGGTGACCGGCGCTGCGCTCCCCGAGATAGCTGGCCCTGCCCTTGCGCGCCACCATCGGCGCGGTCGCGTCACGGCCTGCTTCCGCCGCGGCGGCCGCGGCACGCAACGACACGGCGAGCGAAGATCCGGCCGCCAGCGCGGCGTCGAGCGCGTCCAGCGCCGGCGCCAGCGCGTCGAGCATCGTCTTGTCGCCCGCCTCGGCCCGCCCCCGCTGCACGATGCCCTCGACGCCGGCGCGTAGCGCCCTGGCGAAGCCGGCCGCGTCGACGCTGTCCCCCGACCCGAACGCGGCGGCCATCCGCAGGAAGAACGTGCCGTACAGGGGCCCGCTGGTCCCGCCGACCGACTTCACCAGCGTCATCCCGACCTGCTTGCACAGCGCGGCCATGTCCGCGGGCGGGGATGCGTCCAGCGCGGCCACCACCGCGGTCATCCCGCGGTCCATGTTGATGCCATGATCGGCATCGCCGATCGCCGCGTCGAGATCAGTGAGATATTGCTTGTGATTGCCAATCACCCGGGCGAGCTCACGGAGCCACTCCGTCAACCGGGACAGCTCGACGACAGCGCTCATTCAGCAGCCCCGCCGCAGCGCCGGGGTGTGCACCGGGTGATCCCACAGCTGCAAGAGCTCGGCGTCGGCGCGCAGCAGGGTCACCGAGCAGCCGGCCATGTCGAGGCTGGTGATGTAGGGCCCCACGAGCGAGCGGGCGATCCGGACGCCCGCTTTGTCCAGCAGCGCCGCAAACTCCGCATACATGACATAGAGCTCGAGCAGCGGTGTGGCCCCCATGCCGTTGACGAACAGGATCACGCCGTCACTTCCGGAGAAGTCCAGATCGGCCAGCACCGGCTCCAGCATGAGCTCGGCCACGGCGCGAGCCGGCCTGAGCGGCAGCCGCTGTCGCCCGGGCTCCCCGTGAATGCCAATCCCGACCTCGATCTCGGACTCGGGCAGATCGAACGTCGGGCGGCCGACGGCCGGCACGGTGCACGACGTCAGCGCGACGCCCATGCTGCGCGCCGCGGCGTTGACCCGCCGCGCCACCGCCGCCACCTCGGAGAGGCCGCGGCCCTGATCAGCAGCGGCGCCCGCGAGCTTCTCCACGAGCACCGTCGCGCCGACCCCGCGCCGACCGGCGGTGTAGGTGCTGTCCTGCACGGCGACGTCGTCGTTGACCACCACCGACTCGACGGTGATGCCCTCGGCCTGGGCCAGCTCGGCGGCCATCTCGAAGTTCATGATGTCGCCCGTGTAGTTCTTCACGATATACAAGACGCCCGCGCCGCCGCTCACGCTCCGGGTCGCCTCGAGCATCTGGTCGGGCACAGGCGAGGTGAAGATCTCCCCCGCGCAGGCGGCGTCGAGCATGCCGCGCCCGACGAAGCCGCCGTGCAGCGGCTCGTGCCCCGAGCCGCCCCCCGAGACGAGCCCGACCTTGCCCCGCACCGGCGCGTCGGCGCGATAGACGATCTTGTTGGTGTGGTCGACCCGGAGCTCGGGGTGCGCGACGGCCATCCCGCGCAAAGCTTCGCTGACGACATCGGCAGGACCGTTGATGAGCTTCTTCATGGGCGAGCCCGACGGTACGGCTCGCCCTCGCACCGGTCAAAGCCTACTTCCAGCTGTCGTTCGTCGTCAGCGTCGTGCCGGCGCCGCCGGTGGTCAGCGTGCGGTTGGCGCCGGACTCCCAGACGACGGCGCCCGCGCCGTCCTTCTTGATGTACTTGTACTCGATCGCCGTCGACGCGGGCAGCGCCACCGTCGCGCGCCAGTTGCCGCGCGTCCCCGAGCCGGAGATCCAGGTCAGCGGCACCGCGCTCGCGGGGTTCCAGCTGGCCAGCGCCGCCACGTTGCCGACCACGTAGATGTTCTGGCCAAACACGGTGTCCGCGGCCTCGTTGAACGTCACCGAGGCGGTGCCGCCGCCGCCGCCGAGCTTGGCGCCGGCGTGGATCGCCGCGGCGCCGAACGCGCCGACGGTGATGCTCGCGTTGCCGGTGGCGTCGACGGTCACGACGGTGCCGGCGCACGCGCCCGCGGTGAAGTCCCCCGAGATGACATCGCAGTACTGGCCGGCGGGGAGGCTGGTCTTGAACGTGCGAGTCAGCGCGGCCGACTCCTTGTTGATGACCACGAATCCAGCGTTGCCGCGACCAAACGCGATCTGGTTATTGCCGTTGTCCCACCAGTCGGTGACGGTCCAGTTACCCATCGTCGCCTTGCGGAACGCCACCATGTTGCCGATCGGGCGGAAGCGGTGCTCGCAGACCCAGCCGCCGCGGGTCTGGTTGAAGCACGCGGGGGCCGAGACGCCGCCGTCCCACGGGCCGCGCGTGGCGCCGGTGGCCGGATCGTGCGGCGGCCCGTAGCTCGTGTCGTAGTCCGTGGCCTTGTAGAACGCGTAGCTCGACATGAGCGCCGGATAGCCGTACGGCCACGCCAGCATGAAGACATTGCCGAGGTCGTAGGTCGATCCGTTGTGATACGTGAGGTAGTTGCCGCCGCCGCCGTGGCCGCGCTGCTTGTCGTGGTTGTCGGTGAACGCGATCGCGCGGTCGCTCGGCATGAGGTTCCACGTCTCGCCGAACGTGCGGAGATCGGCGAGCTTGCCACCGCCCGCGAGCTTGCCGTACAGCTCGCGGCCGTACCCGAACTCCGTCACCGTCACGCGCCCCTCGGCGACCGAGAAGTACTGGCTCGGCTGCACGGCCTCGCCGGAGGCGCCGATCACCTCGAGGAACCAGAACGGCTTGGTCGGGACGCGAGCCTCGACGGCGGCGACGATCGCGGTCACGTCGGCGGGGCTGATGTGCTTGGCCGCGTCGATCCGGAACCCGCGGACGCCGAGGCTATAGAGATCGACGAGGTAGTCGGCGATCTTGCCGCGCACGTAGCTCGCGCTGGTGTTGAGATCCTGGAGCCCGGAGAGCTCGCAGTTCTGGACGTTATTGGCGTCACCGTAGTTGTTGATCGCGCACGTCGCGTGGAAGTCATTGACGCCATACGGGACGTTTGGATAGCTCTTGATGCCCCACGGCCGGTTGCCGGCGGAAGACGTCGTGCCCGAGCCGCCCGCCATGTGGTTGATCACCGCGTCGGCGTAGATCTGCACACCCACGGCGGCGCACCGGCTCACCATGTTGGCGAACTCGGCCCGCGTCCCGCTGCGGCTCCGATCGAGGCTGTAGCTGACGGTCTGGTAGCGCATCCACCACGGGTACGGCGCGCCGTCGCCGCTCGGGATCCAGGCGTGCTCGCTCGGCGGCGAGACCTGCACCGCCGAGAACCCCTTGGGCCCGAGGAACGTCTCGCACTCGCGCGCGATGTCGGTCCACTTCCACTCGAAGAGGTGCACGAACGCGGCCCGGCTCGGATCCGGCGCCAGCGCCACGTCGTTGTCTTCGCTCGTCGAGTCCGCGACGCTGGCGCATCCGGCAGCCAGCGCCAGCGCGCCGGCGAGCCCGAGCCCGAGCCCGCGCATCGCATGTCTTCCGTGCTTCATGGCTCACCTTTTCGCACCCAAGGCCCGCCTCGGCAACGAGCGCTGAATGATAGGCCCTCGCTGATACGGCCTCGCAGATCGGTAGCCGCGCATAGCGGCTACTCGCGGCGCCAGCGCGGAAATCTCGTTCGGCGCGTGTCGGCGCGTTCGGCGCGTGGGTCCGACCAGGGACTCCGCGTCACGCACGAGCCGCGGGATCCGTGCGACGCTGCGCGGCCATGAATCGCCATCTTCGGTGCGCGGCGCTCCTGGCCGCGATGGTCCTCGCGGGCGCCGCGATCGGCGCCGGCTGCGGAGGCAAGCCCGCACACGATCCTGCCCAACCGGCAACTCCAGTTGCCACCGCAGGCGACGTCCCTGCGGGTGATCCGTTCGCGCGGCGCGGCCGCTTCGCTGACAACCCGATCCTCTACTTCGTGATGACGGATCGGTTCGCCAACGGCGACCCGAAGAACGACGGGAGCTATGGCCGGCAGCGCGAGGCGGCGCCGAAGGACGACGTGGGGACGTTCCACGGCGGCGACCTGCGCGGCCTGACGGAGAAGGTGAGCGCGGGCTGGTTCGACAAGCTCGGGGTCAACGCGCTGTGGATCACCGCGCCGTACGAGCAGATCCACGGCTGGGTGGTGGGCGGTGACAAGGAGTTCAAGCACTACGCCTATCACGGCTACTACGCGCTCGATTACACGGTGCTCGATCAGAACCTGGGCGCGCCGGCCGACCTGCAGGCGCTCGTCGACGCGGCCCACGCGCGCGGCATCCGGGTGCTGATCGACGTCGTGATGAACCACCCCGGCTACCTCGACATCACGACGGCGCGCCAGCTCGGCCTCGAGGTGCTGTGGCCGGGCGCCGAGAAGGCGACGCTCACCGATTACCACCTTCACATCGACTACAACAACTTCAAGTTCGGCGACTGGTGGGGGCGAGACTGGGTGCGCGCCGGGCTGCCGGGTTACCTGATGGCTGGCAGCGACGACGTGACCATGCAGCTCGCGTACTTGCCTGACTTCCGCACCGAGAGCACCGCGCCGGTGAAGCTGCCGGCGTTCCTCCGCAAGAAGCCGGGCACGGCGGCGGTGGATCTCCCGAATACGACGGTCCGCGGCTACCTGGTCGCGTGGCTCACGGAGTGGGTGCGCCGCTACGGGATCGACGGGTTCCGCTGCGACACGGTCAAGCACGTCGAGCCCGCGGCGTGGCTGGAGCTGAGGCGCGCGGGCACGCAGGCGCTCGCCGAGTGGAAGGGCAAGCACGGCGCCGGCCAGGCGGGCCAGGCCAGCAGGCTCGACGACACGCCGTTCTGGATGGTGGGCGAGTGGTGGGGCCACGGCCCGACTCGCGATCTGCCGGGCAACGCGGCCCCGGCGGGGCCGGTGGCGGAGCTGCACGCGGCCGGCCCAGAGGCCGAATTGCGCATCGCCTTCGACGCGATGCTGAACTTCGACTTCCAGGGCCGCGCCAAGGCCGAGGATCTGGATCCGCTGTTCACCGAGTACGCCGCGATCCAGCAGGGCAAGCCGATGCACATGGTCAACTACGTCTCGTCGCACGACACGGCGCTGTTCGACCGCGCGCGGCTGCGCCACGCGGCGAACGCGCTCCTGCTCGCGCCGGGCGGCGTACAGATCTACTACGGCGACGAGACGGCGCGGCCGCCGGGGATCACGCCGAACACGGATCCGCAGCAGGCGACGCGCTCGGACATGAACTGGGACAAGCCGGACACGGCCGTGCTCGCGCACTGGCGCGCGCTCGGCGCGTTCCGGGCCCGCCACGTCGCGCTCGCGCGCGGGGCGCACACCCGGATCTCGCAGCGCCCGTACGTCTTTGGCCGGATCGACGCGGAGCGGGACGATCGCGTCGTCGTCGCGCTCGACGTGCCGGCGGGCGCGGCGCTCCCCGTGGGCGGCGTGTTCCGTGACGGCGAGGCGGTGCGCGACGCGTACGCCGGCGCGGCCTACGTCGTCGAGCGCGGCGCGATCACCGTCCGGGCGGCGGCGGCCGCGGTGCTGCTCGAGCGCACCGCGCGCTAGCCTGCGCGGTAGCCGGCTACTGATACGTCAAGGTCAAGGTCGCGCTCGCACCGTCGCCGACGAAGATGTAGTTGGTCGCCGCCTGGTTCTGGCTGAAGCGCAGCCGCAGCTGCGTGCGGCCCGTCTTGTTGATCGCGCCGAGCCCGGCCGCGCCGAAGCTGCTGGACGTCTTCGTCCCCGACGTGAACGCCGCGATCGTCGCCACGTCGGACGCGCTCGCCGCGGCCGCCCAGTCGGCCGTCTCGGTGGTCGCCGCGGCGCCGAAGACGCCGTTCTTCACGTCGACGACCAGCGTGTTGCCCGCGGGGTCGTTCCACGCGTTGCCCACGCTGGACGAGTACGTGACCGTGACGGTGGCCGCCGTGATCACCGCGCCATCGGGCACCGACGACGTGTCGAACGACAAGACCGCCCGGTTGTACTTGCCGTCGGTGCCGCGCCCGAGCGCGAGCCCGGTCAGCGTGCCCACCGCCGCGGACGTTCCGTCGGCGAGCGCCTTCACGTAGCCGTCCTCGGCGGCGATCCCCGAGAACGAGACCGTGGCCCCTGTGACGCCGTTACTGGTCGTGATGCTCCGCGCCGAGGTGGCGGTGTTGCCGGCGCCGTCCACCGCCCGCGCCGTGACCGTGTGCGGGCCATCACTGACAGTCGCTGAGCTCCAGGTCAGCTCGTACGGCGCGGTCGCGTCCGAGCCGACCTGCGCGCCATCCACCAGGAACTCGACGCGCGAGACGCCGGCGTTGTCGCTGGCGGTCGCGGTCAAAAGGACGCTGCCGCTGACCGTGGCTCCGTCCGCGGGGGCCGTGAGCTGCGCCGAGGGGGGGATGTTGTCCGTCGCCAACAGGCCAAAGAAAAGCTCCTGATAATAGACCCCACAAATATTGACGTCGGTGATGTACGCGGCGGTGGTGCCGCAGGCCCCGCCGCCCGGCAGGGTGAACTGCGGATCGATCGGGATCGCGTGGCCCATGCTGGCGATCTCGTAGGTCTCGACGACCGCCGCGCCCGACGTGTCCTTGTAGACCTTGTGCGACTGGCCCGAGACGGTCTCCGTCACGTCGGGCGTCTGGTCCGTGCCGAACACGTTCGTCCATTGATCCACCGACTCCCGCAGGTTCGCCGGCTTGACCGTCGTGTCGGACGTCCCGTGCCAGAGCGAGATCCGGGGCCGGCGCCCCGAGTACCCGGGGTACGCGCTCCTGACCTTGTCGCCCCAGGTCTGGGGCGACAGATCCACGCCCGGGCTCATGCACATGAACGCCTCGGTCGACGTCCGCGCGCAGCCGTGCGGGCCGCCGGCCATCACCGCCGCGCCCGCAAAGACGTCCGGGTAGACCGCCGCGAGCGTCGCGGCCATGAACGCGCCGGCCGAGAGGCCGATCACGAAGACGCGGTTCGGATCGATCGACGCGTTCGTCTGCGCCCAGCTCACCATCTGGCGCAGCGACAGCGACTCCCCCGCGTCGCGCGCCGTGTCCCCGGGCTCGAACCAGTTGAAGCACGAGGAGCTGTTGTTGCCGGACTGCTGCTGCGCGTAGATCAGGTAGAACTTGTGCGCGTTGGCGGCGGCCGTCCAGCCGCTCGACTCCAGCGCCGCCGCCGTCTGCGTGCAGCCGTGGAGCGCGAGCACCAGCGGCGCGTTCGCGGGCAGCCCCGCCGGGACATGGGTGTACATCAAGAGGTTCCCGGGGTTCGATCCGAAGCCGGTCACCTGCGTCAGCCCCTGCTGCGTCTCGCCCTCGGAGTCACCGGCGCCGTCGGGTGCTCCATCGGCACAAGCGGCCACCAGGAACGTCAGGAGTGGGATCCAGCACGTCTTGCTCATCGGACAACCTTTCTTCGAGAGGTGCGGGTCCCCCAGGCAATGACTGTGCCGGCGCCGCTACGAGCTCTCGCCATCCCTGACGAGGAAGACCACGCTCTCCGGAGCGGAGGTCTGGCGGCCCTGCGGTCCGACGAAAAGCGCTGGCCACCCCCCCAGGTTCCACGGTAAGCGTCATCGCGCGTTCCGCACAAAGAGTGGTGATGTGTGAGCGCGTCACTCGGCACACCGATTCTCAATCTGATTGCGATTCGGACTCCGGTTCGGACTCCTGTTCACCCCCAATGATGACTCCGAAGGGCTCCTCCATGATGATGGTGAAATCAGCGGTCCTGCGCGCCGCGTCCGTCTTGCTCTGGTGCGCCCTGCCGGCCGCGGGGTGCGGCGACAACCTCGACACCGTCGAGAAGGCGCCCGCCGAGCTCGGGGACATCTGCAACGCCTCCGCGCCGAGCACGGTGCTGGTCCGGGTTCCGGACACGCGCGGCGGCGGCGGCGGCGTGCCCGCCATCAACGTCAAGGTGCATTACAACCGCGCCGACGGCCAGTACGACGGCTGGGGGCTGCACGTCTGGCAGGTGAACGACGCCGGCCAGGACGTCGGCGGCTATCCGGGCGTGGGCTGGGGCACGCCGCTCCAGATCGCGGGCACCGACGCCTACGGGCCGTTCTTCCAGATCGAGGCGGGCAAGATCACGAGCCCGGCGGCGGTCGGCTTCGGCTTCATCGTCCACAAGGGCGACACCAAGGACACCAACGTCGATCGGCAGTGGACGTTCCGCGACGGCGGCGAGCTGTGGCTGCGCGCCGATGATCCCACCGTCTATCGCAGCAACCCCGCCGGCGGGCTCGACATCGACACGGTGCGCGTCCACTACAAGCGGTTCGACGGCCGCTACAACCAGTGGGGGCTCCACCTGTGGCCGACCTCCGGCATCGACGTCGCGCGCCTGCCGGGCCTCACGCTCGAGCAGTGGGGCGCCCCGGTCCCGCTGTCGGCGATGCCGGGCTACACGCCCGCGGGCGACGGCTCGGAGGTCGTGTTCGACGTGCCCGTGCTCTCCCCGGTGTCCAACGCGAGCCGCGTCGCGGTCGACTTCATCGTCCACGGCCTGCCGGCGAACCCGGCCGGCGGCGTCGACAACAAGGACGGCTGGACGAACAACGTGCGGGTCGTCTACGCCGGCCTCGTCATCTCGAACCGGGTCGGTCACGTCTGGCTCGTCCAGGAGGAGCCGCGCGTGTTCACGTCGCCGCCCAGCACCCGCGTCGCGTCGACGACCGACGCGCGCGCGGTGTGGCTCGGCCGCGGCCTTTTGCGCTGGCCGAAGGTCGACAGCGCCGGCGCCTTCAAGCTCTATCACTCGGCGACCGGGCAGATCGTCGCCCGCCAGGGCGAGCCCGTGACCGGCGCCGATGGCTCCCTGCCGCTCGCGGTGTTCTCCGGCGAGCTGTCGCCGCAGGTCGCGGAGCGGTTCCGCTTCGTCGGGCTCGGCGTGACGCTACAGCTCGCCGATCCGGAGGCGCTCGCGCCGCACCTGCCGGACCAGCTCGTGGTCGTCCAGGAGGACGCCGCCGGCTTGGTGCTCGGCGCGACGACGACGCAGCTCGCCGGCCTGCTCGACGATCGGTTCGCCGCCGCGGCGGACGTGACCGATCTCGGCGTGACGCTCGGCGGCGGCCGCACCACGTTCAAGCTGTGGGCGCCGACCGCGCAGCGCGTGGCGCTGTGCCTGCAGAACCCGGGCGGCCGCGCGATCGGCCGCGAGCTGGTCAAGGATCCGGCGACCGGCATCTGGATGACGATGCAGCTCGGCGAGGACGCCGGCCGCTACTACCGCTACGCCGTCGAGGTCTTCGTGCGCGGCACGGGGGTCGTCCGCAACCTCGTCACCGATCCGTACTCGATCAGCCTCGACGCCAACTCGCGGCACAGCTACATCGGCGATCTGTCCTCGGCGGCGCTCAAGCCCGCGGGCTGGGACAGCCACGAGGCGCCGAAGACCGCGGCCGCCCAGGAGGACATGACGATCTACGAGCTGCACGTCCGCGACTTCTCGCTCGAGGACCAGACCGTGCCCGCGGCCCACCGCGGCAAGTACCTGGCCTTCACCAGCTCCAGCTCGGCCGGCATGCGGCACCTGCGCGCGCTCGCGCAGGCCGGGCTCACCGACGTCCACCTCTTGCCGGTGTTCGATCTCGCCAGCACCCCCGAGCGCGGGTGCCTGAGCCCGCGGATCCCCGACGCCGCGCCCGACTCCGAGGCCCAGCAGGCGGCGATCACGGGCGTCCGCGACCGCGACTGCTTCAACTGGGGCTACGACCCGTACCACTACACGGCGCCCGAGGGCAGCTACGCGCTCGATCCGGACAACGGCGCGCGGCGCGTGCTCGAGCTCCGCGCGATGGTGACGGCGCTGCACGAGAGCGGCCTGCGCGTCGGGATGGACGTCGTCTACAACCACACGAATTCGTCCGGCCAGGCGGACAAGTCGGTGCTCGATCGCATCGTGCCCGGCTACTACCACCGCCTGAACGCCAGCGGCGACGTCGAGCGCTCGACGTGCTGCGAGAACACCGCGACCGAGAACCTCATGATGGGCAAGCTCATGATCGACTCGGTGGTCACCTGGGCCACCCAGTACCGGATCGACTCGTTCCGGTTCGATCTGATGGGCCACCAGCCGCGGCCCGTGATGGAGGCGCTCAAGCGCGCCGTCGACGCGGCGACCGGCCGCGACGTGTTCCTGGTCGGCGAGGGCTGGAACTTCGGCGAGGTCGCGAGCGGCGCGCGCTTCGTGCAGGCCTCGCAGCTGTCCTTGAACGGCTCCGGCATCGGGACCTTCAGCGATCGCGCCCGCGACTCCATCCGCGGCGGCGGGCCGTTCGACGGCGGCGCCGACCTCGTGAAGAACCAGGGCTTCGTGAACGGCCTCTTCTACGACGACAACGGCAGCGGCGGCGGCAAGACGCGCGCCGATCTGCTGAAGGCGGCCGACATGGTCCGCGTCGGGCTCGCCGGCTCGATCCGGACCTACACGTTCACGATGAGCAACGACGCCGTGACCGCGCTCCAGGCGCTCGACTACAACGGCCAGCCGGCCGGGTACGTCACCGATCCGCAGGAGGTCGTGAACTACGTCGAGAACCACGACAACCAGACGCTGTTCGACATCAACGCCTACAAGCTGCCGCGGACGACCAGCCGCGACGACCGCGCACGCGTGCAGATGCTGGCCGCGGCGATCAACGCGTTCAGCCAGGGCGTGGCGTACTTCCACGCGGGCATCGACACGCTCCGCAGCAAGTCGATGGACCGCAACAGCTACAACAGCGGCGACTGGTTCAACCGGCTCGACTGGACGTACCAGGACAACAACTTCGGCGCGGGCGCGCCGCCGCAGGCGGACAATGGCGACAACTGGTCGATCATCAAGCCGCTCCTGGCGGACCGGTTCATCAAGCCGACCCGGGCGGAGATCGCGTGGAGCCGCGACGCGTTCCGCGATCTCCTGAAGATCCGCGCCAGCTCGCGGCTGTTCCGGCTGCGCACCGGCGACGAGATCAAGCAGCGGCTGCGCTTCTACAACACCGGCAGCCAGCAGGAGCCGACCGTGATCGTCGGCCACCTCGACGGGCGCGACTACGAGGGCACGTTCGACGACGTCCTGTACTTCGTCAACGTCGACAAGGCGCCGCACACGGTGACGATCGACGCCGAGAAGGGCAAGCCGTACGTGCTACACCCGGTGCACCGCGCATCCGGCGCCGCGGACGCGCGCCCGGCGCAGGCGAGCTACGCGCGGGCGACCGGCGCGTTCACGATCCCGGCGCGCACGGCCGTCGTCTACGTCGTCGACTAGCGCGGCCGGCTACCGCGCGGCAGGCGCAGCGCGCGGCGCCAGGCAGCTGCGGTGACGCGCAAGAGATCAAGCAGCGAGGTGCTTGGTCTGCGCGCTGATGAAGTGGCTCGCTTCTTCGCTGCGAGGAACGCGATACTGGCTCTGTTCTGCTTTCTCGCTGCGCGAAAGGAGCCTTTTCGGGCGCCTCTGTAACTGCCGGCGGATATCCGATTGAATTTCGTTCCCGAAAAACTCCAGCTTGTATCGCGTACACTCACGCTTCATCTGCGTGAGCTGCTTCAACGCAGCTGGTAGCTTGCCAAGCGACCACATTGACAGCGTCAAGAAGGCGAGCACCGTGATTCGATCTGTCGCGATCATCTTGGTAACGATCGCACGCGATCTGCTCGCGGCGATGTTCCGCGCTTCGCGCGCCACGATGGCGAGGAGCTCCAGTTGCTGCGTGCGATGCTTGATCGCCAGCGGGTATTGCTCGCGAGCCTCTGCAACAAGCGCGAGACAGTCGCGTCCAAGCAGCGTCTCCTCGATGCGCTGGTAGCCCTCCAGGGCTTTCTGCATTCGGTCCGCGTATACACGCGCACGCTTAGCGTGTGGTTTTATGTACAAGGCGCGCAGCAGCTGCTTCCTGAGCCTGCTGAGCTCCTGGGGCTTGGTGATCTCGGCTTCCGGCATGGTGAACCCTGGCTACCGCTGCGTCCGCTCCCAATTCTCGAAGCTGCCGTAGATGCGACGCGCTTCCTCGCTCATCGCAGTGTTCCACAATCTCAGGAGCCGTTCCATCCGGGCTTCCGTTTCGCTGGCCTTTCGCGCGGTAGTCGCTTGGAACCGCCTCTTTTTCTGAGGTGCGCTCTTCCGGTTGTGCCCCGGCGTATGTTTCTTGGCGCCGCCCGGTCCGCGCTTGACAGGGCGCGATCGAGGCGACCTCACCATCGGCCGGCACACTACTTGGCCAATACCGTCTCAATCAACCTGCTAGTCAGAAATGCTTGCATTTTAGCTGGCTTTGCGCGATCCGCTCTGACCCATCCGGCAGCCGAGCATGACGATCCGTTCACGCTCCCGCTGATCGCCTCCCGGCGCCACGCGAACGCGAGCGAACGCGGACGCGCTGGCTAGAGTGCCGCGAGGGCCTTGCGGATCTCCGCGAGCTCTCTCACGGCATTTGTGCGGCTCTCCGGCGTCGACATGGCGGAGAGGATGTTGATGCGCCGCCAGCGGGCGAAGAGCGGGTCGGTGGCGCCGGGGCCCTTCGACTTCTGGAGCGCTTTGATCTCGCTCAGCACCGCGCGCCATTTGCGGTCCAGGTCTGCTCCGGTCACGGGCTCGCGGGTCAGCGGCAGCGCCGCGGCGGTGCCGGCGGGCTCCGGTGCGGTCCTCGTGCTCTCGCGCGGCGCGCTGGGTTGCGGGCGCGCGACGGGAACGGGCGGTAGCTGGCGCGGGGCGGCCTCGAGCGATGGCTTGCCCGGTGCCAGCGCGATCGCCTCCCGCTTGCCCGGCGCGAGCGTGCTTGGCTCTGAGTTGCCCGGCGCGGGTACGATGGCCTCGGGGGTCACTGCCGGCGGGGCCACCCGCGACGCCGGGTCGCTCGCTGGAGCCGCGCTCGGGGACGGCGACGGCTCGAAGGCCGGAGTCGACAGTAATGGTCGCGCGAGGTCCGGCTCGCGCGCGGTCACGCTCGGCGGCGAGGTGGTTGGCTGCCCCAGCGACGAGCTGATCGCGAACGCGAGTAGCCCGCCGGCACCGACACCGGCGAGCACGGAGAAGATCCGGTGCCGCTTCGATCGAGCCTTGCCCTGATCCAGCGACGTGTCGGGCGGCTCCGTCTCGGGCACTGGCGTCGCGACGGACATACCGCGCGCGTCCGAAGCCACGAGCGGGCGCGATGCCGAGGTCAGGGCACCGACGTCCGACGAGCGAACGGGCTCGCTCGATCGCGCGGGCTGCAGGAGCTCGGGCGCGTGGCTCCGTACGATGGACATTCCGCTCGGCAGCTCTCCTGCGCCGAGCGTCGCCTCCGCGAGCGCGAGCACGAAGTCACGCGGAGTCTGCGGCCGGCGCGAAGGATCGGAATCGATCGCACCGCGGATTGCAGCGGCCCACCGGTCGGGGATCGAGGCTACGTGCTGCCGCGGAGGGGGGGGCTCCCGCGACATCTGCCGGTGATAGATCTCGGCGGCCGGGAGCTGGCCGTAGCGCCCGCGCTCGGCGGGATCCTGATACGGCCGCCAGCCGCCGGTGATCAGCTCGTATGCGATCACCCCGAGCGCGTATACGTCGCTGCGCCGGTCGACGAGCTTCATGTCACGGACCTGCTCGGGCGCCATGTAAGCCGGCGTGCCCGCGCTCATGCCCGTACGGGTCAGCCCCGCAGTGTCATGCTCGCCGAGCTTCGCGATGCCAAAGTCGAGGATGATCGGGTGGCGGACGTTCTCGCCGTGCTGGATGAGAAAGATGTTGTCGGGCTTGAGATCGCGATGAACGATGCCCGTCGCGTGCGCGGCCTCGAGCCCGCTCGCGATCGAGGCGAGGAGCTCCAGGACGAGGTGCGTCGAGAGCGGTCCTGCCTGCGACGTCCGGAATCGCGAGAGCGTGCTGCCCGCGAGGTGATCCATGACGATGTACCAGCTCCCGCTGGCCAGCTGGCCGCAATCATGAATCGCAATGATGTTGCGATGTTGAATCGATGCTGCGGCGCGAGCTTCGTTGACGAACCGCTGCACGACCATCGCGTTCTGCGTCCACTCGGGCAAGAGCACCTTGATCGCGCGCCTCGTCCGCAGGATCTCGTGCTCGGCAGCGTAGACCGCGCCCATGCCTCCCTCGCCGAGCAGGTGCGTGACCACGAGCTGCCCGATGCGCGCGCCGATCATGCGCAAGGTTACCGGCGTCGCGGCGTTCGGGTACTCACCAGCCGCGACGGCACGGTTGGAAAGCATACTTCGCGATCTTACGCAGATCTCACGCTATGTAAAGCCGCTGCCTCTGCCGCATATTACGGCAGCCGTGCGTATTTTGGGCGCGCCCATGCCGCAATACCGCAAGAGGCACATCAATTTCTTATTGTCGCTGTCGTGATAAGGGCTGGTAAGCTGGTAGCTCAATTAACGTCCGACGAATGTCTGATGAATTTTCGATGAGCTGCGTCGAGCTCGAAAGCTCATCGTGTCAAACCACGAGTAGCCAGCGAGCTCCATGTCCGGTCCACCCGGTGCGGGCCGGCGTATTGCGAGATGGTAGGCTCTCGAGGTGATTGCGACCTCCCGCAGAGACTTCCGTGGGCAGGCGATCGACGTTCGCCAGATTGAGGCGCTGCTCGAGCGGATCGTCGGCGCGTTCCACCCCATCGAGATCCGACTGTTCGGGAGCCGCGCGAGGGGAGAGGCTCACGACGCGAGCGACTGGGACCTGTTCGTCGTCGTCCCCGACGACCTCGAAGCCGCTGACGACATGTTTGCCGGTTACCGGCTGCGCCGGGAGACCCGGATGCGCGCTGATATCGTGATCTGCCCGATCTCCGAGTTCAACGAGGATCGGGACACACCGAACACGCTCGCATACGAGGCGGCGCATCACGGCGTCAGGATCTACGAAACTCTGAGCTCCTGATCCGGGCCTGCGATAGATCGACCGCAAACATCGCGACGGCTCGACCGAGCGCCGTGCCGTCCCATCGATCGCTCTCTGCAGCTCGTCTGCGGCTCCGGAGCTTCCTCGACGGTTTCCCGAAGCGCTCGATACTCACGACGATCTGCTCGCAAGATCTCAATCTCAGGCAGATCCAACCGACCCTGTGGACTGCAGTTTCTCGCCGCCCCCGAACTGCAAGCTCGGTCACGCCCTATAGCGGGCTCGCGCTGGCGACCGCGCTCGTGCGACTGGCGCGAGCGCGCCCATATCGATCCCTCCAACTTGAATTCGCCGAGAGTCGCGCGCGGCGGCACCTCCAACTTGAATTCGCCGATATCCGTGATCGGCGCGTCGAGCGCAGGAGGGATGCCTGCTCTCACGCGAGCGCCTGGCTGTTGCAGCGCCAGCTGAGGGCGCTCAGGGTCCCCGACCGCGTGGAAGCTCACGGGAGGCTGTCATTGCGAAGGCCGGGATGACCCTTCATCGGCCCTTGCCCTGACATGCCTTGTTTAGGGCTAATTCCAGGAGTCGGCGGAGCCTCGCTCGCGATCGGCGCGATCCTGCGGTGTGCCGTGAGGCTTGGCGTCGAGCTTGGGTGTCCCCGCGGGCGCGTCGCCGGCCTCCGCGGGAGCCTGGGGGCGCGGGGGCGCGGGCTCCTCGTCGAGGTCCGGCGACGGGGCGGGATCGGGTGGCCGCGCGCGCACGAGGAGCTCGGAGGCGTAGGTCTGCACGAGGTCCAGCCCGCTCGGCAGCGCGCCCTCGGCGGGAGTTGCCTCCGCGAGCGCGAGCGCGAAGGCGCGCGGCGTCGGGGGCCGGCGCGCGGGGTCGGGGTGGAGCGCCGCGAGGATCGCGGCCGCGAACTGCTCGGGGAGCGAGGCTGTATGCCGCCGTGGATCGGTGAGCTCCCAGGACAGCTGCCGCTGCGCGATCGCGGCGGCCGAGAGCTGGCGGTAGCTGTCGCGCTCGACGAGGTCCTGGTACGGCAGCCAGCCGCCGGTGACGAGCTCGTAGGCGATCACGCCGAGCGCGTACACGTCGCTGCGCCGATCCACGAGCCACGGGTCGCGGAGCTGCTCGGGAGCCAGGTAGACCGGGCTCCCCACGCTCTTGCCGGCACGGGCGAGCGCCGCGGCGTCGCCCTCGCCGAGCCTCGCGATGCCGAAGTCGAGGAGGATGGGGTGGCGGGCGTTCTTGCCGCGCTGGACGAGGAAGATGTTCTCGGGCCCAAGGCCGCGATGGACGACGCCAGCCGCGTGCGCGGCATCGAGCGCGCTCGCGATTGGCGCGAGGAGCTCTGTGGCCACGTGCATCGAGAGCGGACCTTGGTGCGCGGCTCGGAATCGCGAGAGCGGGCTGCCCTCGAGCTGATCCATGATGACGTACCAGCGACCGCCGGTGAGCTGACCGCAATCGTGGATCTCGACGATGCTGCGGTGGCGCAGCGACGACGCCGCGCGCGCTTCGTTGACGAACCGCTGCACGATCGTGGCGGACTGCGTCCACTCGGGGAACAAGACCTTGATCGCGCGCCGCGCCCGCAAGACCTCGTGCTCCGCGGCGTACACCGCGCCCACGCGCCCCTCTCCGAGGTGAGCCGTGATCACGTGCAGGCCGACGCGCGCCCCGATCAGAGATGCACGGTCCGGAGCTTCCCCCGCGACCGTGATGGGGAGTCCATCCTCGTCAGTGGAATGCTCCTTGGGCATAACGCCCATCTTATGCACATCTCACGGTCGACGGCAATCGCGAGCTCGCCGCAGATCGAGGCGCGGACGCGGCGCGCTCGCTAGTACCAGCCGTGACTCTTGCGGAACGCGAGAGCCTTGTCGAAGCAATGGTTGCCGCCGTGGCGAGTGCGCGAGCCATCACGGCGCGCAACCGCCGCCGCGCTTCGCGCGCCGCGCCGGTGGCGGGGGCGCGCTATCGTCGACGCTGATGGCGGAGCTCGGCCTGCACGGTGCGCTGGCAGGGATCTACGTCCTGCGCGGCGCCGACGTGGCCGCGCTCGACACGATCGTGCAGGTGACGGCCGAGGGCTACGAGGGGCCGGACGTCGGCGGGCTCGACGTGATGGCGCCGGGCGCGGGCAGCGACGTGTGGCTCCTCCTGGGGCGGTGGATGGACTGCTTCGCGGACGAGGTGCAGGTGGGGGCGGGGATCGTCCTCGCGCGGCTGCGCGACGCGGTGAGCATGGTCAACGCGGGCACCTTGCGCGTGCGCGGCGAGGCGACGGTGGTGGTGCCGAGCCCGTACCAGATCGAGGTGGTGCCGTGGGCGATCGTCCACGGCGCGGTGGCCGAGGGAATCTCGCAGGCGAGCTGGTCGCACTGGCTCCACGACGTGTTCCCGCACCTGCCGTCGTGGATCGGGATGCACATGGGCGCGCCCCACTGGCTCGGCGTCGGCGTCCGCCTGGAGGAGGGCCAGATCGAGCAGGTGACGCCTTATGTGCGCCTGGACCGGCGAGCCGATGGTACGGTGCTGCTGACGGGAGTGGCCGAGGACGCGGTGCTGCGGGCATGGATCCCGCTGCTCAAAGCTGCGATCGGGGTGTAACCAGCGCGCCGGCCGGCGTATGCGGCCTGGGGGATCATGACAGCACGGGACGAGATCACACCGCCCGAGGTGTACTTCAATCGACGGCAGCTCCTGCGCGGGGGCATCTTGGCGGGCTCCGCCGCGGCGACGGCCCTGCTCTACCGGAAGCTGAACGGGGTCGAGATCGTCGAGACCAAGACGGCCGCGCTCACGGGTCTCAAGAAGCCGGCCGAGTACACGGTGAACGAGGCGATGACGCCGCTGGCCTCGATCACGAACTACAACAACTTCTACGAGTTCACGACGAACAAGGACGGCGTCGCGGCGGCATCGGCGGGGTTCCAGACGGCGGGCTGGAAGGTGGCGGTCGAGGGCCTGGCGCACAAGCCGCAAGTGTTCGACCTCGACGATCTGCGCCGCATCAGCCCGCCGGAGGAGCGGGTGTACCGGATGCGCTGCGTCGAGGCGTGGTCGATGGTGATCCCGTGGGCGGGATTCTCGCTGTCGAAGCTCCTCGAGCGCGTCCAGCCGATGAGCGGCGCGAAGTACGTCGCGTTCGAGACGCTCCACGATCCAGCCCGGATGCCGGGGCAGAAGACGAACGCGCTCACGTGGCCGTACGTCGAGGGCCTGCGCATGGATGAGGCGATGCACCCGCTCGCGATCCTCGCGACGGGGCTCTACGGCCGCGAGCTGCCGCCGCAGGACGGCGCGCCGGTGCGGCTGGTGGTGCCGTGGAAGTACGGGTTCAAGGGGATCAAGTCGATCGTCAAGATCTCTCTGGTCGCGGATCAGCCGCCGACGTCGTGGAACCGCGAAGCGTCGGGCGAGTACGGCTTCTACGCCAACGTCAACCCGGATCACCCGCACCCGCGGTGGAGCCAGGCGACGGAGCAGCGGATCGGCGAGTCGGGGCGCCGCAAGACGCTCATGTTCAACGGCTACGGCGAGCAGGTGGCGAGCCTGTACGCGGGGATGGATCTCCATGCCTACTTCTGAAGCGGCGGCCGCGGGCGCCGCGCGCCCGGCAAGCCTCGTCGACGCGCGGTTCGCCAAGCTCCTGGTCTGGCTCAACGGCCTCGTGCCGGCGCTGGTGCTGGGGTGGGACGCGCTCGAGGGGCAGCTGGGCGTCAACGACGTGAACTACGCGATCCGCACGACGGGGAAGCTGTCGATCGTGTTCCTCACGCTGTCGCTCCTCATCACGCCGCTGCGCCGGCTGACGGGCTGGGGCCAGCTGATCGCGGTGCGGCGCAACCTGGGATTGTTCGGTTTCTATTACGCGCTGGCGCACTTCACGATCTTCTTCGCGTTCGATCGGGATGCGAGCCTGGCGAGCACGGCGACGGAGATCATCGAGCGCGTGTACCTGTGGTTCGGCTTCGGCGCGCTGCTCCTCATGGTGCCGCTGGCGGTGACGTCGACGGACGGCATGGTGACGCGGCTGGGCGCGAAGAAGTGGAAGCTCCTGCACCGGCTGACGTACGTGGTGGTGCTGGGCGCGGTCGTCCACTTCTGGCTGCTCGTGAAGTCGGACCTGCGGCAGCCGATCGTCTTCGCGTCGATCTATGCCGCGATGCTGATCTACCGCGCGGTCGCAAGCCAGGTGGATCTGCGGCGCGAGCTGGCGGCCGCGAAGAAGAAGCTCGCGGACGCCAAGGCGGGCGCGCGGGCCGCGGCGGCATCGGGCGCGGGCGCGGGCGCGGGCGCGCCGAAGCGGCGCAAGTTCTGGTCGGGCGAGCTACGCGTGGCGCGGATCTTCGACGAGACGCACGACGTCAAGACGTTCCGCTTCGTGCTGCCGGACGGCGGGCCGCTGCCGTTCGAGCACACGGCGGGCCAGTACATCAATCTCGCGCTCGAGATCGACGGCCAGCGCGTGAACCGCTCGTACACGATCGCGTCGTCGCCGACGCGCGCGGCGTACTGCGAGATCTCGGTCAAGCGCGTGGGCAAGGCGTCGGGGCACCTGCACGACAAGCTGCGCGAGGGCGACACGATCAAGGCGTCCGCGCCAGCGGGCAAGTTCCACTTCGCGGGCGAGCCGAGCGACGCGGCGAAGCGCGTCGTGCTGATCGCGGGCGGCGTCGGCATCACGCCGATGATGTCGATCGTGCGGAGCCTGACGGATCGCTGCTGGCAAGGCGAGATCTACCTCCTGTTCGCGAACCGGACGCGCGCCGACATCATCTTCGAGACGGAGCTCTTGCAGCTCGAGCGGCGGTTCCCGAACCTGCACGTCCTCCACACGCTGTCGAAGGAGCCGGAGGGCGCGGCGTGGACGGGCGCGCGCGGCCACATCACGCGCGAGATGATCGAAGGCTTCGTGCCGGAGCTCGGGCGCGGGCCGATCATGCTGTGCGGACCGGACGCGATGATGACGGCGATGCGCGAGCTGCTGGTCGGGATGGGCGTGCCGGATGCGGAGATCCACCAGGAGGCGTTCCTGTCGCCGGCCGCGGCAGAGGGGGCGCCCGCGGCGGCGGGGGCGCCCGCGGCGGCGGAGGCGGCGGCGCCCGCGGCGGCGGCCGCGGAGGCGGCCACGGAGGCGGCGGGCGGCGAGGCGGGCAGCGTGCGCTTCCTCCGCGCGGGCAAGACGGCGGAGCTGCCGACGGGGCTCACCGTGCTCGAGGCGGCCGAGGAGGCGGGCGTCGAGATCCCGTTCGAGTGCCGATCGGGGATCTGCGGTCAGTGCAAGACCAAGCTGGTCTCGGGGCGCGTCTCCATGGAGGTCCAGGACGCGCTCACCCCCGCTGACAAGTCCAAGGGCTTGATCCTCGCATGCCAGGCGCGCTCGGCGGGCGGCCTCGTCGTCGATGCCTAACAGGCCAAGCTCGGGTGGAAACCTCGCCGGCTCGGGCTAGCATGGAGCGGTGTCCCGCCATCACCTGCTCGCCCTCGCGCTGATCGCGTGCTCGTCGAAGACCCAGGTCTCGAAGGAGTCACCCCGCACGGGCGACGTCGCGCCCCCCACGGCCCAGGCGCCGGCTGACGAGCCGGCGGCCGGCGGGGCGCAGATCGCGGTCCCGCCGCCCGATCCGCGTGAGGCGGCGCTGTCGATGGCGGTGCTGCGCCTGCTCGAGCACGGCCACCTCCTGCGCAAGACGATCGACGACGAGATCTCGCGCCTGGCGTTCGACAACTACCTCGATCGGCTCGACGGCGGGAAGATGTTCCTCCTGCGCGCCGACCGCGAGGCGCTCGCCTCGCACACGGACAAGATCGACGACGAGCTCCGCGCGGGCTCGCTCGACCTGGCGCACGAGGGGGCGAAGATCTTCGCCGCGCGCGTCGTCCTGGTGGATGGCTTCGTGTCGGCGCTGCTCGCCGCGCCGCTCGATCACAACAACGAGGAGTGGATCGAGCTGGATCCGAAGAAGAACGAGCCGGCCGCGAGCGAGCAGGAGCTGCGCGAGCGGTGGCGCCGCCGCCTCGAGCTGGAGGTGCTCGAGCGCGTCGCGCAGATGGAGGCCCGGCTCGATCCGCCGAAGCCAGCCAAGGCCGAGCTGAAGACCGAGCCGAAGAAGCCGGGCGCGATGCCGCCGAAGCCCGCGGCACCGCCGCCGGACGACAAGTCGCCGATCCCGCCGACGTGGGAGGGCCGCGAGGCGAAGGCGCGCGCGGATCTGGCGAAGCAGTACGCGGGCCGGTTCGCGCGGTTGCGCACGCCGGAGCCGCTCGACGCGGCGGCCGACCTGGTCAACGCCGTCGCCTCGGCGCTCGATCCGCACACGGTCTACCTGCCGCCGGCCGACAAGGCGAACTTCGACATCCACATGAGCGGCTCGCTCGAGGGCATCGGCGCGGTGCTCCGCGAGCGCGAGCACCTGATCGAGATCGTCGAGATCGTCCCGGGCGGCGCGAGCGCGCGCCAGGGCATCTTGCAGCCGGGCGACCTGATCCTCTCGGTCGCGCAGGAGAACGCCGATCCGGTCGACGTCACCGACATGCGGATCGACGAGGTCGTCAAGATGATCCGCGGGCCGAAGGGCACGGTGGTGCGGCTCCGCATCCAGAAGGCGAGCGGGACGCAGGAGACGATCCAGATCACGCGCGACGTCGTCGTGGTCGAGGAGACGTACGCGCGCGGCGCGGTGCTGACGCGCAAGCCGGGCCAGCCGGCGTATGGCTACATCCACCTGCCGAGCTTCTACGGCGGCAAGGGCCCGGGCCAGCGCACGGCCGCGGGCGACGTCCACCGGCTGCTCGGCGAGCTCAAGGCGCGCAAGGTCGCGGGCGTGGTGATCGATCTGCGCGGCAACGGCGGCGGGTTGCTCGGCGACGCGATCGAGATGACGGGCCAGCTCATCGACGAGGGCCCGGTCGTCCAGGTGCAGGACAACCGCGGCAAGCGCGACGTGCTCTCCGACGACAAGCCGGGCACGGACTACGACGGCAAGGTCGTGGTGCTGGTCGATCGGTTCAGCGCCTCGGCGTCGGAGATCGTCGCGGGCGCGCTGCAGGACTACGGCCGCGCGCTGATCGTCGGCACGGGCCCGACGCACGGCAAGGGCACGGTCCAGACGCTCGCGGATCTCGATCGCGCCACGGGCGGCAAGATCGAGCTGGGCAGCCTCAAGGTGACGATCCAGCAGTTCTTCCGCGTCACGGGCTCGTCGACGCAGCGCGAGGGCGTCTCGCCGGACATCGTGCTCCCCGATCCGGCGGCGCACGTCGAGTCTGGCGAGCGCGAGCTCGATCACGCGATCGCGTGGTCGCAGATCGCGCCGGCGCAGTACAAGAAGCTCCAGCCGGCGTGGAAGCTCGAGGCGCTGACGCAGAAGAGCGCCGCGCGCGTCGCCAAGCACCCGGTGCTCGCGAAGGTCGCCACGAGCACGCAGGCGCTCAAGGCGCGGCGGAGCGACACGCGCGTGCCGCTCGCGCGCCCGGCGTGGGAGGCCCGGCGCAAGGAGCAGCGCGCCGCCGCCGACGCGGCCTCGCTGGATCTGAAGGACATGCCGCCCGCGCTCACGGTCAAGCTGCTCGACGAGCCGGGCAAGGCGGCGCCGCCTCCGCCGGTGCCCACGACGGGCCCGGGCCCGGGCGGCCCCGGCGCCAAGGCGGCCCCGGAGGATCGGCTGACGCGCTGGCGCGAGAACCTGGCGCGCGACCCGTGGGTCGAGGAGAGCCTGAACATCCTCACCGACGTGAAGTAGCGCCCGGCGCGAGCAGCTCGCGTGGTCGTCGAGCGTCGACGGCGCGCTCGGCACGGGCGCGATGCGGTCGGTCACGCTGTCGGCGGGCGTCCATACGATCACGGCGGCGGTCGTGGACAGCGGCGGGGCGACGGGCGCCGCGTAGCGCCCAGGCGGCGCCGCGACCCAGGGCGCGGGCGAGAACGGAGCTTGCGGCCCAGGCGCGCGAACACCCCGAACAGTTCGCAGCTAAGGCATCAAGATTGTAGGGCGTTTGTGCCGGAATGAAGAATGCAAGGGAGTGACAAGGGTTGTCCGGCTGGTCGTGCATTGTACCCGAGATGAAGGCGCACCCCTCGCCCCCGCCCACCGGCCGCGCGCAGCTCTTCTACGACTACGACCCGAGCCTCGACTTCGACGAGCCGACGCCGCTGCCGCCGCCGACGCCGCCCCCATCGGAGGACGCGTTCGACGACGACGACGACAACGACGACGAGCCCAGCTTCGAGGACGAGGGCGAGGACGAGTCCTCGTGGTGGACGTCGATCCGGCCGGTCCCGGTGGGCTTCACCGCGGGCGCGAGCGCGGGCGCGGACGCGGACGCGGGCGCGCCGGCAGCGTCGGCAGCGTCGTCCGGGGTCGTCGAGCTGCCGGCGCCGCCGTCGATCTCGTCGTCCGTGACCGTCGAGCTGCCGGTGGAGCTGCCGCCGCTGCGGCCGTCGCGCCCGCGCGCGCGGACCGCGGACGATCAGGTCTGCGCGACGACGCACGTCCTCCGCGTGCGCGCGCGGCTCGGGCCGGACGAGCAGCGCGCGTTCGACGAGCTGATGAGCGGCCCCGCCGCGGCCGACATCATCACGATGATCGTGAACCGCGCCGAGGACGACGCCGTCGAGAAGCTGCGCCGCCGGCTCGACGACGAGCCGAGCGCCGCCGAGACGTCGCGCCGCTCGCTCGCGGAGCAGATCACCGCGGCGAGCGCGCTGCTGTCCAGCGATCAGCAGTCGGAGGCGCTCGCGGCGCTCGCGACGCTGTGGCCCGAGGAGCTGGTCGCGCTGCACGCGCGGCTCGCCGGGCTGACGCCGGCAGAGGCCGCGGCGCTGATCTGCACGTACCTCGCGCCGCATCGCTGACGCGGGCCCGGCGCGGCGGCGATCGCTTTCACCAGGTGATGCGGAGCGGGCGCATCGACGAGTGGAAGCTCGTGACGTCGACCTGCTTGGGCGGGAGCTGGGTGCCGTCGCGCCGCACGACAGCGACGCTGCGCCGGCCGACGGCGACCTCGATCGCGTTCGGGACGGAGCCGGTCCACTTGCCGGCGTCGACGCTCACGCGCGCGCCGACGAGCTCGTCACCGTACACGAGGAGCCAGCCGGTCTCGGCGGGCGCGGCGACCTCGGGGCGCGGCGGGGTGGCGGCCGGGCGCGGCGGGGTGGCGGCGGGGCGCGGCGGGGTGGCGGCGCGACGCGGCGGGGTGGCGGCGGGCGCGGCGGGGCCGGCATCGGGGCGCGCGGATGCGGCGGCGAGAGGCGCCGGCGCGGCATCGGGCAGCGTAGGCGCGAGCGCCGCCGCGTCGGTGGCGGGCGCAAGCACCGCTGCGTCGGTGGCGGGCGCGAGCGCCACGGCCGGCGGCGCGCCGGTGCCGCCCCCCGCGGCGAGTCGCCACACGCCGAGCCCGCCCGCGGCGAGCGCGAACGCGGCGAGCGCCAGCGCGGCGACCCGCCGGCCCCGCAGCGACGATGAAGACGATGAAGACGATGAAGGAGATCGCAGCGGCGAGGACGATCGCGTCGGCGAAGGCGATTCCGACGGCGGCGGCGAGGACGATCGCGTCGGCGAAGGCGACACCGCTGGCGGGAGTGGTGGAGGACGCGGAGCGGTAGGGGCGGCTACGTCCGGCTTCCGGACGGTGACGTCGGCGGGCCGGGAGAACGGCGCCGCCGCGGCGGCGACCGTGCGGTAGCGCGGCGGCTCGCCGGGCGCGGCCCCGCCGGGCACGGGCGCGTCGGGGACGACCTCGATGCCGAGCAGGTGATCGAGCGCGCCCGCCGCGGGCCGCCGCGCGCCGAGCGGCTCGACGAAGTCGCGGAGCACGCCGCGCGCGTCGCGGACGAGGCGCGGCGCGAGCGCGGCACCGAGCGCGGCCGCGAGCTCCGCGGCGCTCGGCCGATCCAGGCGCGCCGGCGCGACAGCGCGTGCGATCAGCCGGCGCACGTCCTCGGGCAGGTCCGGATCGAGCGGGATCGGCCGGCCGTCGATCACCGCCAGCTCGACGGCCAGATCCTGCAGCGGGGTCGCGCCGGTGACGAGCGCGTGCAGCGTGAGCCCGAGGGCGAACACGTCGGCGCGGCCATCGACCGCCCAGCCCATGCGCTGCTCGGGCGCCATGAAGCCGAACGTGCCGGCCACCGCGCCGGTCTCGGTGCGCGCCGCGCGATCGCGCGCGATCGCGATGCCAAAGTCGGCCAGCTTCACGTCGCCGGCCCACGACACGAGGATGTTCGACGGCTTCACGTCGCGGTGGACGACGCCGAGCGACGCGCCCGCGTCGTCGGTCGCCGCGTGCGCGTACGCGAGCGCGTGCGCGGCCTCGCTGGCGACCGCGAGCGCGACCTCGAGCGGGAGCCGGCCGCCCGCGCGCTGGAGCAGCTGCTGCGCGTTCAGGCCGTCCACGAGCTCGAGCACCTGGAACGGGAGATCGTCGAGCAGGCCGACGTCGAAGATCGCGACGATGCTCGCGTGGTGGAGCCGGCTCGCGATGCGCGCCTCGTCGAGGAACCGCTGCAGGGCGCGCGGATCGGCCGCGGCGTCGCCGAGCATGCGCTTGATCGCGATCTTGCGCGCGAACCCGAGCTCCCCGGCGAGCTCGGCCTCGAAGACCTCGGCCATCCCGCCTTGGCCGAGCCGGCGCAGAATGCGGTACCGTGGGCCGGCGGCGGACACGCCCGACACGCGATGACGAGGCTAGCACACCGCATCCGGCCGCTCGCCGCGCTCGTACCCGCGGCGGTCGCACTCGCGCCCGCGTGCGCGCCCACGCCGAAGCACGCGCTCGCGGTCGCGCTCCTCGTGGAGGGGGATGCGGCAGCGGTCGGGCCGGTCGCGCCCGACGCGGTCCCGGGCCTCGAGCTGCGCGCGCTCGCGCTGCCGGCGCCAGCCTCGACGCCGACGCCAGCACCGACGGGCGACGTGGCCGCGCTGGTCACGCGCGCGCGCGCCGCGTACGCGCAGGGCGAGCACGACGCGTGCCGCGCCGCGCTCACGCGCGTCGACCTGGTGGCGGTGCTCGCCGCGGGCGAGCGCGGCGTGGCGGCCCGCGCGCTCACGCTCGAGGCGGCGTGCGCGTACGGCGCGCGGCGCGTGGCCGACGCGCAGGCGGCCGCGGCGCGGCTGGCGGCGCTCGCGCTCACGCTACCCGAGGCCGCGGTGGCGATCGAGGTCGAGGCGATGATCGGCAAGGCGATCGCCGAGGCGGGCGCGCGGCCGCGGCACCCGCTCGCGGTCCGCGGCGAGGCGGGCGCGCGGCTCGCCGTGGACGGCCGGCCGGCGGGCTGCACGCTGCCGTGCACGATCGATCTGCCGGCCGGCGATCACGTGCTCGCCGCCGAGGCAGACGGCTTCGCGCCCGCGGCGCAGCTCGTCCGGGTTCCGGACGCGGGGGCCGCGGCGCTCACGCAGGCGCCAGCGTCGCCGGAGCTGGCAGGGCGGCAGTGGCGCGCGCGGCTCGGCCGCGGCTTGCCCCCGGCTGATCTGACGGGCGCCGCGCTGCTCGCGCGGCTCACCGGCGCGCCGCGCGTCGTGCTGCTCCAGGGCGGCGCGCGCGTGAGCGGCGCGCTCGTCGTGGACGGCGCGCTCGCCGCGACGGGCACCCGCGGGCGCGGCGAGGCCCCAGCGCTCGTGCGCGAGCTCGCCTACGACGCGCGCGTGCTGCGCCGGCCGCCGCTGTGGGCGCGGCCCTGGTTCTGGATCGCCGCGACGGGCGCGACGCTGCTCGCGGCGGGCGCGACGGTCGCCGTCACCTACGAGCCCGAGGTGCGCACGCGGGTGGGCCTATGACGCGCGCGCTCGCCGCCGCGCCCGCGCTCGCCGCCGCGCTCGCGACCACCGCCGCCGCGTGCGCGCGCGAGCACGACGTGCGGATCGAGCTGGGCTCCGACGACGGCACGCTCGGCCTGGGCTTTCGGTGCGTGGACGCGCAGGGCACGCCGCTCGCCGCCCGCGCGCTCGTCGGCGGCCGGCTCGAGTTCCGCATCGTCCTCGATCTGATCGGCGTGGGCGACACGGTGCCGGGCTGCCGCGGCGAGGAGATCCTCCGCGCCTGCCCGCGCGCGGAGGACTGCCCGACCCTGGTCGTCAGCGCCGATGGCCGGCGCGCGTGCGTCGAGGTCACGGTCGCGCCGCCGCTCGATCAGGCGTCGATCACGCGGCAGGTCGCGGACGCGCTGCGCGGCCTCGAGCTCACGCCCGACGCGCCGGATCGGCCGGTGATCGTGCGCGCGGTCGCGACGACCGAGCGGTGCGACGAGCGCCTCGTCGCGCCCGCGGGAGACACCTACGCCTCCCTCGATCCGGACGCGGCGATCGGCTGCGCGTACAGCTGCCCGCTCCAGCTCGACACCGTCGAGGGCGCGATCGCGCTCTACCTCGACGCGCTCGACGAGCGCTGCGAGACGCAGGTGCGCGCGTGCGCCGCGTTCCCGGCGCGGGGCCCCTGACTACGACTACCCGCGGCGCTTGGCGAGGAGCTCGCTCAGGTGCGAGCGCGTGAGCCGGCCGAGCCGCGCCGCGGCCGACACGTTGCCGCCCGCGCGCTCGAGCAGCGCCTCGAGGTAGCGGGCCTCGAACTGATCGAGCAGCTGCGCCCGCGCCTCCTTGTACGGCAGGGCGAGATCCGTCGCGAACGCGGCGTCGCTGGGCGCCCGGGCGGGCCCGCCCGCGGGGAGCGCCGGCGCCTCCCCCATCGCCACGGCGGCCTCGACGAGGTTGCGCAGCTCGCGCACGTTGCCGGCGTAGTGGAGCCGCGCCAGGGCGTCCATCGCCTGCGGCGAGATCAGCTGCGCGACGGGCCCGTCCCAGCCGGCGTCGCGCAGGAAGTGCTCGACGAGCAGCGGGATGTCGTCGGGCCGCTCGCGCAGCGCCGGCACCGCGACGGTCACCACCGCGAGCCGGTAGAACAGATCGAGCCGGAAGCCGCCGCGGTTCACCTCCGCGCGCAGATCGCGGTGCGTCGCCGACACGACGCGCACGTCGATCGCGATCTCGCTCCGGCCGCCGAGCCGCCGCAATCGGCGGCGCTCGAGCACGCCGAGCAAGGTCGCCTGCACGGCGGGCTGGAGCTCGCCGATCTCGTCGAGGAAGACGGTCCCGCCGTGCGCGGCCTCGAACGCGCCGACGTGCGCGCGGTCGGCGCCGGTGAACGCGCCCTTCTCGTGCCCGAACAGCTCGCTCCCGATCAGGGTCGGCGGCAGCGAGCCGCAGTCGACGGTGACGAATGGCCCGCGCGCGCGGGGCCCCAGATCGTGCAGCGCGCGCGCGATCAGCTCCTTGCCGGTGCCGCTCTCGCCGGTGACGAGCACCGAGACGTCGCTCTGCGCGGCCTTGCCGACCTGCGCCATCAGCCGCCGCATCGGCGGCGAGCGCCCGATCACGCCGCCGAGCGCGTCCCCGCCGTGGTGCTCCACCTCGATCGGCGAGCCGTCGCCGAGGCGCAGTACGCTGTCGCCGACGCGGAGCGCGGTCCCGATCGGCACGACGCCGCGCTCGATCCGCGCCGCGCCGACGAACGTGCCGTTCGTGGAGCCGTGATCGGCGATGGCGACGCCGCCGGGCACGGGCCGCAGCTCGACGTGGTAGCGCGACACGGTCGGATCCGTGAGCCGCACCGTGCTGCCCTCCGCGGTCCCGACGATCACGTCGACCCCGGTCACCGCGAGGCCGGCGTCGGGCCCGCCGATCACCTCGACGGCGAGGCTGCGGATCGGCAGCGTCGTCGGCCGACCGTGCCGCAGCGTCTCGAGCACCCCTCCTTGTACACCGGCGAGCTGCCGTCTGTCCGGCGCGCCGGTCGGGTGTCCGCTGGACCGGACAGCAGCGCGCGGCGCAGGTGCCCGAGATCCGGGCATCTCCGGCCGGCACGCCGGTCGCAATACACGAACGCATGCGCCCCCTCCTCGCGATCCTCTTCACCGCCACCGCCACTGCCCAGATCGCCGGCTGCGGCGTCGACATGGACCCCGGCGACGACGACACGACCACGGACCCGCCGCCGGCCGCGGACGGCTACACCCGGCTGATCAGCGGCGCCTGGACGCTGCCGCCAGCGACGGAGAAGTACGTCTGCGTCCGGCTGACCGCCACGCAGGACACGTTCGTCCGGTCGCTCCGCCCGCTGGCGCCGACGGGCACGCACCACACGGTCCTCATGCTGGGCGCGCCGGATGGCAAGGACGGGACCGTCGACTGCACGAGCGCGCTCTCGAAGCCCGCGATCTACGCCTCCGGCGTCGGGACGCAGGCGCTGGACCTGCCGGCCGGCGTAGCCGTGCACGTGCGGCCGGGCCAGCAGCTCCTCTTGAACCTCCACCTGTTCAACGCGACCGACGCCACGATCACCGGCACCTCCGGGATCGAGATCCTCGAGGCGGAGCCGGACGCCGTGCAGCACGAGGCCGGCGTGGTGCTGATCGGCAAGGCGCAGGGCCTCACGGTACCGCCGAACCTGTCCACGCAGACCGGCCGCTGCACCACGCCCGCGAACGTCACGGTGTTCGCGCTCGCCCCGCACATGCACATGCTCGGGCGCCACATGAAGGTGAGCTACGCGAACGCGAGCGGCGGCGACGCGCGCGTCCTGCACGATCAGGCGTACAGCTTCGACGAGCAGCGGTTCGCATCGATGGCGCCCGCGCTCGTGACCAGCGCCGGTGGCCGCATCACCGTCGAGTGCACGTACATGAACCCGAGCGGGCAGACGGTGTACTTCGGCGAGAGCAGCAGCCAGGAGATGTGCTACGCGCTGACGTTCGTCTATCCGGCGCCGCCCGTCGAGCAGTGCCTGCAGTGAGCGGGGCCTGGCGCCCCGCGCCGCGTCCGTCGATGCGCGCCGGTGTCACATCGGCTTCCTGCGTGGCTGTGACGGGGCGATCCCCGCGCGTTGCTTGCGTGCGAGCGCCACGCGCGTCGCGCGCGCGGGCATCATCGGCGGCGCCAAGGAGGATCCTATGCATCGCAGCCGCCTCTCCACGTTCGTGATCGATTGCAAGTCCGACGACGTCGAGGTCGCCGCCGAGTTCTGGAGCAAGGCGCTCGGGCGCGCGGTCACGAAGGTGGATCCTGCCGATCCGGACTACCGCGAGCTCGCCGCAGAGGAGAGCGAGCCGATGATCCTCGTCCAGCGGGTCGACCACGACAGCCGCATCCACCTCGACATCGAGGCCGACGACCTCGAGGCCGAGGCTTCGCGCCTCGAGGCGCTGGGCGCAAAGCGCGTCGCGTTCGTCAAGCGCTGGTGGGTGATGGAGGCGCCGACGGGCCAGCGCTTCTGCATCGTGAACCCGCAGCGCGGCCCGCTCGACGGCAAAGGCAACGAGTGGCCGTGACGGTCGACTGAGGGAGCGCTGAGCCGGAGGATCGCGGCTGCCGCTGCTGCCCACGCCCATGTGCGTGACGCTCTCAGGGCACGACGCGCGTCTCGCCGGTGAACGTTCGGTACGTCCCTGAAGCGCTCGCCGAGTACGAAGCGGCGGCCGCCTGGTACGACGACCACAGCCCCGGCGCGGGTGACGACTTCGCCGACGCGATCGAGCAGGCCGAGCTGTTGATCGCGGAGGCTGCTCACGGCACGGCGCGGCGCGGCGCGAGCGGCTGGTCATAGCTCCTCTGGAGCTATAGCCTGCCGGTTATAGTCGCTCCGAAGATACTAGTTCCGGGCGAGCGCCGCGGCGCGTACGTTGATCCGCATCATGGACCGCATCCTCGACCACGAACGCTTCGCGGAGACGTTCCGGCAGCTCGCCGGCGTGTCCCTGAACCCGCGACGCCACACGGCGGCGAACGCGCTCGCGCACTCCGAGGCGGTGGCGGCCCGCGCCGCGGCGCTCGCGCGCGCCAACGGCTGCACCGAGCGCGAGGTGTGCCTGCTCGAGGACCTCGGGCGCGCCCACGACATCGGCAAGGTGACGGGCACGGCACGGCCCGAGCGCTCGCTCGAGGTCCTGCGCGACTGCGGCGTGGAGGATCCGGCCCTCCTCGCGCTCGTGAAGTGGCACGACACGAACCTGCCCTGGTACCTGGCGCAGGCGAAGGGCCAACCGCCCTCCGACAAAGCGTGGCGCCGCCTGGCCGCGGAGGTCGAGCTGCGCCTGCTCGCGCTCTTCATGGTCGCCGATCGCGTCGACGCGCCGCCGGGGTGGCGGCGCAACGCGCCGACGGTCTGGTTCCTGCGCGAGGCGCGCGCGCGCGGGCTCGTCTCGGGCCTCGTGCTCGATCTCCCGGAGAGCCCGAGCGAGATCTGCGCGGGCGGCGCGCTCGTGCGGGGCGGCGGCGGCGCCCGCGAGCTGCTCGTGATCCGCGTCCGCGCCGAGGGCTACGAGCTGCCGAAGGGCGGGATCGAGTGGGACGAGCTCCCGGAGGCGGCCGCCGCGCGCGAGACGCGCGAGGAGGCGGGCGTCGCGTCGGAGCTGGCGGCGGGCCCGGAGCTCGGGGCCGTCGACTACTTCGTCGGCGAGGGCGCGGAGCGGTACCGGAAGCGCGTGCGCTACTTCGCGCTCGGCGCCGGCACCGGCACCAGCGCCGGCACCGGGGGCGAGCTCGCGCTCGGCCCGCTGCCCGAGCGCACGCGCGAGCGGCGCTGGATCGGCGCCGACGAGGCCCGGACGATCCCGCTGATCAACGAGGAGCTTCGCCCGCTGCTCGCGGGCGCGCTCGCGTGAGCCGCGGCCACGGCCGCCGGCCGAGCGGCGACGGCGACGGCGGCGACGGCGGCAACGACGGCGGCGGCGCTAGAACCGGCCGCTGAGCGCAAAGCCGGTCGAGCGCTCCGTGACCATCGGCGTGATCCCTACGACCTCGAGGCTCTGGTTGTGCTTGCGCGCCCGGCGCGGCGCGTCGACGATGTCGTCGATGGTCGCGCCGAGGTAGAGCAGCGCGCCGCCGTAGAAGAAGAGCTCGCCCGAGTCGTTGCAGTCGAACTCGCAGAACGCCAGGTTGACGAACCCGTAGAACGTGGACACCAGGCCGACGATGCGCAGGCCGGTGCCGCGGGTCACGACCGTCCCCTGGTACCAGTGGCCGAAGTTCGGGCCCACGATCAGGCTGCCCAGCCCGAGCCAGACCAGCGGGCTCTCGTCGCTCAGGGAGGCACCGAACAGCACCCACGAGCTGATCGTCCCGCCGAGCGAGAGCAAGAGCGCGGATCCTTCGTTGAGCCGCCGGCCTTCGGTCGGCTGCGGCACCGGCCGCGGCGGCGGCACGGGCATAGGCCCGACCTGCGACGGCGGGCCGAACGGCGACATCTGCGGGGCCACCGCGGCCTGGGACGCAGCCGGCGCAGGTGCAGGCACGGCCGCAGGCGCAGGCGCCGGTGCGGGCGCGGGCGCGGGCGCGGGTGCAGGCGGCGCGCTCTCCGGCGCAGGCGAAGCAACGGGCGCGGGTGCAGGCGCAGGCGCGGGCGCAGGCGCAGGCGCAGGCGCAGGCGGCCCAGCCTCGGGCGACCTGGCCGGCGCTGGAGCCGGTGCCGGCTGGGCAGTGGCGAGACCGACGAAGCTCACGACGGCGGCAAAGATCGTGGCGGTGAAGAAGCCAGGCGAGCGCATGTCCACCGCGATTGTCCACGAATCACGCCAGCTGTGGCGTCTCGCTTTTCGCGCGCTTGGCCGCACGGCGCCAAAACATCGCGCACGTGCCGCGGCGTGCCACTCGGAAAACCGAGGGCAGGACGCAGACATCGGCGGCAACGATCGGACGATCTGTCAGACTCTCGCCACCCGCGGGCACGCCCCGCCAGGCCCCGCCGCCCCGCCGCCCCGCCGCTTCCGCCGCTATTCGCGGCGCGCGGCGATCCGCTCGAAGAGGGTCTCGATGTCGGCGAGCTCCGCCGGCTTGCACAGGTGGTGATCGAAGCCGGCCTCGCGCGCCGCCGCGACGTCGCCCGGCGCGCCGTAGCCGGTGAGCGCCACCAGCATGACGTCTTCGAGGTGCTGCTTCTCGCGGATCCGGCGGGCGACCTCGAAGCCGCTCATCACGGGCAGGCCGATGTCGACGAGCGCGGCGTCGGGGTGCTCGCGCTCGATCAGCTCGACGCCCCTGGCACCGTCGGGGGCCTCGATCACGACGTGCTCGCGCTTCTCGAGGAGCGCGCGCAGCATCTCGCGCGAGTCATGGTTGTCCTCGATCACCACGACGCGGAAGCGCCGGTGCGCGCGCTCGGGGCGCTCGGCGCTCTCGCGGATCGCGTTCGCCTGGATCGGCAGCCGCACCACGAACCGACTGCCCTGCTCCGGCCCGTCGCTGAACGCCTCGATCGTGCCGCCGTGGAGCTCGATCACGCTGCGCGCCAGGGACAGGCCGACGCCGAGCCCGCCGCGCGGCCGATCGAGCCGCTGCTCCGCCTGCACGAACAGCTCGAAGATCTTGCCGAGCATCTCCGGCTCGATGCCCATGCCCTGATCGGCGACGTGGAGGTGCGCGCGGTCGCCGTCGAGCTCGAGCCGGAGCTCGACGCCGCCGCCCTTGGGGGAGTACGTGGCGGCGTTCGACAGGAGGTTCACGACGACCTGCTGCAGCCGGCTCGTGTCGCCCCGCACGGGCACGGGCGGGCCGGGGAGCGGGACGCGCAGCGCGATCCCGCGCTCCTTGAGCAAGGGGCCCGTGGACTCGATCGCCGCCTCGACGGGGCCGCGCAGATCGAGGTCCTGCTTGCGCAGCTCGAACTTGCCGTGCGTGATCCGCGAGACGTCGAGCAGATCGTCGAGCAGGCGCGCCATGTGGGTCGCCTGGCGGCGGATCACGCGGTAGCACTTGTCGATGACCTTGCCCTCGAACTTCGCCTCGCTCATGAGGTTCGTGGCGTTCAGCACGGCCGCGAGCGGGTTGCGCAGCTCGTGCGAGAGCATCGCGAGGAACTGCTCACGGCGCTTCGCGGCGATCTCGAGCTCGCGCTGCGCGGCGACGAGCTGGGTCACGTCGCGCGCGATCGTCGAGACGCCCACGAGCTCGCCGTCGTGGTCCCAGATCGGCGAGATCGTCAGCGACACCTCCACCTGGGTGCCGTCCTTGCGCGCGCGCGTGCTCTGGACGTGCTCGACCTTCTCGCCGCGGCGGATCAGGTCGAGGCTGCGCTCGAGCTCGTCGTCCGGCGCGCCCGTCAGCATCCGCGCGCTCTTGCCGAGCACCTCCTCGCCGCTGTAGCCATAGAGCGTCTCGGCGCCGCGGTTCCACGCGATGACCCTCCCGTCGAGCGCCCTGCCGACGATCGCCTCGTCGCACGACTCGACGATCGCGGACAGCTGCGCGAGCCGCGACCGGGCCTTGTCGAGCGCCGTGATGTCGGTGACCGTCAGGACGACGCCCTCGATCGGCAGGCCCTCGGGGCGGCGCGCCGAGCCGTCGCCGTCGCGCATCCCGATGCGGTACGGCAGGATCCGCAGGAAGTACGGGGTGCCGCTGCGATCGCGCACCTCGACCTCGAGCGTCGTGCCAGAGCGGAGCGTGCGCTCGATGTCCTCCATCAGGCTCTTGCGCTCGATGTTGTGCGAGAAGTCGCTGATCTGGCGCCCGAGGTCGTGCTGGACGATGTGGAACACCGACGCGATCCGGGGCGTGAACCGCCGGATCCGCAGATCGCGGTCGAGGAACAGCGTGCCGACGTCGGTGCCCTCGAGCAGGTGCTGGATATCGGTGTTGAGCTCCTTCAGCTCGGTGATCTTCTGCTGGTACTCGGCGTTGACCGAGTACAGCTCCTCGTTGACCGAGTGCAGCTCCTCGTTCGTGCTCTGCAGCTCCTCGTTCGAGGCGACGAGCTCCTCGTTGGTCGCCTGCATCTCCTCGTTCGAGGTCTCGAGCTCCTCGATGGTCGCCTGCAGGGTCTCCTTCGTGTAGGCGAGCTCGGTCTCGAGCGTGCTCATCCGCTCCTGCGAGACCTGATCCATCGGGATGCGCTGCACGCCCGCGGTCAACGACGCGGAGGGCTCCACCGGCTCCGGCGCGTCCCCGAACGCCACGAGCAGGTGGCGCGCGCCGGTCCGCGGGTGCAGGAGGGGCCGGATCGACATCATGTAGCGCCGCTCGCCGGATTCGTCCGCGATCCGGACACCGGTGTACTCGATGACGGTGTTCTCCTTGAGCGCGCGCTGGATCCCGCCCGCCACCACGGTCCGCAGGTCGCCGTCGAGGAGATCGACGAGGGAGGTCGACATCCGGCGCCGCCGCACCTTGAGGAACCGCTCGGCGCCGCCGAAGCTGTCGACGAGGCAGCGGTCCTCGTCGACGAGGAAGCTCGGCGGCATGAACCGATCGAGCAGCTGATCGTAGGTCGCGAGGATCAGCGGATCGGCGCTCGCGGTCCGCGGCAGATCGATCGGGGCGGGCGCCCGCTGCGGGACGCGGCGGGAGAGGGGCAGCCGCACGTGGCTGAGGAGCGGGACGTCGCGCCGCTTGCGGTAGAGCTTCCAGTGCTCGTCGATCGGCGTGAACTCGTCCGACAGCGCGCCGGGGCTCTCGCTCGCGCCGAGGAACAGGATCCCGCCCGACGCCAGGCCGAAGTGGAACAGCGACAGCACCGTGCGCTGCGCCGGCGGCTGCAGGTAGATGAGCATGTTGCGGCACGAGATGAAGTGCATCTTCGTGAACGGCGCGTCCTTGAGGACGTTGTGCCGGGCGAACACGATCAGCTGGCGCAGGTCCGTCGAGATCTGGAAGCCGCTCGACCGCCGCATGAAGAAGCGCTCGAGGCGGGCCGGCGTCACGTGCGCGAGCTGATCGTCGCCGTAGATGCCGGCGCTCGCGAGCTCGAGCGACATCGGGTGGACGTCGGTCGCGAGGATCTTCAGGTTGATCGGGCGGCCCTTCCCGGCGAGCGCCTCGTGGAACAGCATCGCCAGGGAGTACGCCTCCTCGCCGGTGGCGCAGCCGGCGACCCACAGCCGGAGCTCCTGCGCCGGCGGGACGCGATCGATGATCTGCGGGATGACCTCGCGCTCGAGCGTCTCGAACGCCTCCGGATCGCGGAAGAACTGGGTGACGCCGATCAGGAGGTCCTGGTAGAGCGTGTTGAGCTCGTCGGGATCCTGCCGCAGCTGCTCGACGTACGCGGCGATGCTGTCGGCCCGGAACATGTCCGCGCGGCGCTGGATCCGGCGCGCGACGGTGCTCGTCTTGTAGAGCGAGAAGTCGATCCCGAAGTGCTCGCGCAAGAGGCGCAAGCCGGAGTCCATCGCCGGATCCTCGCTGAGCGGCCCCTCGTCCTCGGAGGGCTCGAGCGGCGGCAGCCCGCACAGGATGCGCGCGAGGTCGCGCGGCAGCCGCGCGTCGTCGACGACGCCGGTCGCCTGGGCGCTGAGCGGCATGCCGTCGAACTTCGCGCTCGCGACGCTCTCGGTGAGGACCATGCCGCCGGCGCGCTTGATGTCGATGATGCCGCGCGAGCCGTCGCTGCCGCTGCCCGACAGCACCACGGCGACGGCCTGCGGCCCCTGGTCCTGCGCGAGCGAGCGGAAGAACTGATCGATGGGCAAAGACAGGCCCTGCGTGAGGTCCTTGTCGGTCAGGATCAGCCGCCGATCGCGGATGATCATCTCCTTCTTCGGTGGCATCAGGTAGACGCGGTTCGCCTGCACGAGCACGCCGTCCTTGGCGAGCTGCACGGGCATCTCGCTGTGGCGGCCGATCAGCTCGTCCATCAGGCTGCGGAAGTCGGGCGACAAGTGCTGGACGACCACGAACGCCATCCCCGTGTTGGCGGGGATCTCGGCGAACAGCTGCTCCAGCGACTCGAGTCCACCCGCCGACGCCCCGATGCCGACGATCCGCGAAGGCGGCACGTCGTCCTGAGGCATTGGTTTGACCAGTAGCTCAGAGTCCTCCATCAGGAGCGCTCTCTATTGCTCGAACCACGCCAAGTCAACGCCCCCCGCTGCACCGCGGCGTCCAGCAAGGGTTTTCATTACTCTGCAGCTCGAAGTAGAGAGTTCTTGACGCGCGTCAGCGCACTGTCTGAATGTGCGCCAGTGCTCGGTGTGCGATCGAGAGACAGTCAGCAGCTCAAGAGGCTGATATTGATAGAGATGCCAGGCAGGCGTAGACGCTCGTGAGAATTCTTCGTGCGCCTGGTCGAGGCGCCCATCGGCGCGGAGCAGCGCAGATCAGATAGGCATTTCCGAAGGCTGCCCCGAAGGATCAGTCACGGGCCTTGTGCTTCTTCCACCGGCCTCGGCCCCGGCCCGGGCCTGGACCGCGCTGCTGCTGCTCGAGCATCCTGCGCGCCGTCTCCTCGTCGATCGGGTTGCCGTGCTGATCGACGTACTGGGACCCGGGCGCGGCAGGGTCGGTGGGCTCACCGTCCTGATCCGGAGAGCCAGCTCCGGACGGGCCCGGCTCCGCGGGGCCGGTCGCCGGTGCTCGTGGATCGCGCGCGCCGGACGCAGCCGGTCCCTCGCCACCGCTGCCGTCTGCGAGGATCGCGAGCGCCAGCACGGCGGCGCTGATCAGCGCGGCGATGAGCCAGCGGCGGCGGCGGCGCGACGAGTCCGCTGCGACGGGCGCAGCGCCGGGCGCGGCGAGCGCTGCGGCGAGCGGCAGCGCGCCCGACGCGGTGGACGTCGCGGCGACCGGCAGCGCGCCTGACGCGGTGGACGTCGCGGCCGGCAGCGCGCCCAACGCGGCGACGGGCGCGGCACCGGGCGCGGCGACGGGCGCGGCACCGGGCGCGGCACCGGGCGCGGCGATGGGCGCATAGACCGGTGCGCCGGCCCGCGAGTCCTCGACCGCCGCGATCCGGTCCGCCAGCTCCTCGGCCGACGGGCGCTGCTTCGGATCGAGCGCGAGCGCGTCCATGATCGCGGCCTCGAGCGACGGCGGGACGGCGCGCCGCGCGCCGAGCGGCGGCGGCGGCGAGTCGAGCTTGCGCAGGAGCGAGCTCATGTCGTGATCGCCGTGCGGCGGCGCGCCCGTGAGCGCCTCGTACAGCGTCGCGCCGAGGCCGTAGACGTCGGCGGCGGGGCTGAACTCGCCAGCGCCCAGGGACTCGGGCGCGGCGTACGACGGCGAGCCGAGGAACTGGCCGGCGACCGTCAGCTGCGAGTCGGGGAGCCGCGCGATCCCGAAGTCGGCGAGCTTCCACCGCGCGCCCTCGACGGCGAGGATGTTCCCGGGCTTGACGTCGCGGTGCAGGATGCTGGCGGCGTGCGCGGCCGCGAGCGCGCGCGAGATCTGGATCCCGATCCCGCGCACGGACTCGATGTCGAGCGGCCCGGCCTTGAGCCGATCGCGCAGCGAGCCGCCCGCGGCGAGCTCCATGACGAGGTACGGGATCTCGCCCGAGGTGCCGGCGTCGTAGATCGCGAGGATGTTCGCGTGCGGGATGGCGCCGAACGCGCGGGCCTCGCGGAGGAACCGCTCGCGCGCGGCAGGGTCGCCGTGCGAGTGCAGCACCTTGATCGCGACGGGGCGGCCGAGCACCTCGTCCTCCGCGCGGTAGACGGTCCCCATGCCGCCCGCGCCGAGCGACGCCAGGGCGCGGTAGCGGCCGAAGCTCGGCAGGTCGGCGACGTGCTGCGTCTCGGCCGACAGGCCGGAGCCTCCATCGGGGACAAACTCGGTCTGCACCGGAGGATCGGCGGGGCGCCCGTTCACGGGCCCGATGATGAGGGCTGCGTTGGGAGCGTGCAAGGACTGTCTCGCCGTCGAGGGGTGAGACGGCGCGCACACGCGGCGCGAGAGATCACTGCAGGTAGCCGAGCTCGCGCGCGGCCGCGAGGATCTGCATCGCGAGCGGCCCGGCGGCCGAGGCACCGGTGCCGCCGCGCGGCACGACGACGGCGACGGCGAGCCGACCGGGCGACCGCGGCGCGCCCTCGGCGGCCGACGCAGGCTCGGCGAACGCGACGAACCACGAGTGCGGCGCGGCGGGCGCGGCCGGCGCGATGCCGAACGGCTCCTCGCCGGCGAAGCCGCGCACGTCGGCGGTGCCGGTCTTGCCGTACGCGCGCACGCCGGCCGGCGGCGTGAGCCGCGCGCCGGTGCCGGCGGTCATCACGCGCCGCATGCCGTCGAGGATCGGGCGCAGCTGCTCCGGATCCTCGACGAGCGTGACCTCGGCGCACGGCGCGACGTGCTCCAGCGTCGGCGGGCAGCGGACGTAGCGGCCGCCCCCGGCGATCGCCGCGACGAGGCGCGCGGCCTGCACCACGTTCATCACCATCGCGCCCTGACCGAACGCGGTCGACGCGAGCTGGCGCGAGCCGGGCTTGCCGGCGTCGAGCGCGGCGCCGTAGCCAACGTCGAGCCCGTCCTTCCGCAGCGCCGCGAACGGCGCGGGCCCGAGCGCGAGGCCGAGCTGGCCGAAGTAGACGTTGCAGCTGACGGCGAGCGCGAGCGCGAGATCGGGCGTGCCGTGCGGCCGATCGCCGGTGTGATCGTGGATCGGCTTGGGCCAGCCGGGCAGCGTGAACAGCGGGCCCTGCGCGTCCATGTCGCGGCACGTGTAGCGCGCGTCGGCGGCGCCCGCGCGCACCGCGGCGAGCGCCGTGACGAGCTTGCCGATGGAGCCGGACTGGAACATGCCCTGGACACCGGTCTTGTCCGGCCACTCGCCATAGGCGCCGTAGAACCGCGGCTTGTACGCTGCGGCCGCGGCGTCGCTGGCGAGCACGCGATCCTGCCAGGCGGGCTTGCCGGGATCGTAGTCGGGCACCTGCACGCGCGCGAGGACGTGGCCAGTGTCGACGTCGAGCACGGCGGCGGCCGCGGCGAGGCGCCGGCCCGTCCCGACCGCGGCCTGCGCGAGGGCGGCGACCTTGCCCTGGAGCTTCGCGTCGAGCGTCGTGCGCACCGAGCGCGTGGCGAGATCTTGATCGAGCGCCGCGATCGCGGCGTCGCGCGCGGCCAGGTCCAGATCGAGCAGCCGCACGAACGGGCGCAGGTCTGGCCACGGCAGCGCGGCACCGCGCGGCCCGCGCGGATCGCGCGGCCCGCCGGTCCGCTCGGGGTAGCCACGCAGCCGCTCGTCGAAGCGACGCTCGAGCGCCCAGCTGGGCAGGAGCACGCGGCTCGGGTGCGTGCCGAGCAGCGTGCCGAGCGCGGCGCCGAGCGGGTACGCGCGCGCCCCGGGGCGCGGGCTCTGCGCGAGCGGCGCGCCGTCGCGATCGAGGATGGCCCCGCGCCGCAGGCGCGCGGCGATCGCGGTGAGGCGCGGGTTCATGCGGTGGACGAGCGTGCCGTCGCGCAGGCGCGCCACGATCCCGCGCGCGGCGGTCTCGACGCGATCGGAGACGGCGGCCGAGATCCCGGCGGCGAGCGCGAGCGCGATCAGGACGGCGGAGACGGCGCGCACGCCGCGCGCGGCGGCGTGCAGCTCGTCGAGCTCGGCCGAGGCGGCGCGCGGGCGGCCGTCGGTCGCGAGGCGCGCCACGAGGCCGACGACGCCGACGAACACGACCATGCTGCTGCGGCCGGCGGACATGAACGGCACGACGATGCCGGTGAGCGGCAGGTGGCCGAGCGTGCCGCCGAGGATGACGAGCCACTGCGCGAGCAGGAGGATCGCGATGCCGCCCGCGATCAGCACGCGCTCGGCGGTGCGGCCGCGCGCCGCGATGTGGAGCGCCCCGAAGACGAGCGCGGCGAGCGCGAGCTGGTAGGCGACGAGCCCGACGGCGCCGAGCTGCTCGGTCAAAGTCGCGAGCGCCAGATCGGTCTTGCCGGCGGGGACGAGCGGCGTCGCCGCGTGCCCGAGCCCCTGCCCGGTCCAGCCGCCAGCGTTCATCGCCCACAGCCCTTCGCCGAGCTGGTAGCCGTTCGCGAGCCCGTTCGTCCACGGGTCCTGCCACATGACGAGGCGCGTCTTCACGGTGCCGCCGCCGGCGAGCCCGGGCGCGAGCGCGAGCGCGGCGAGCACGAGCGCGATGAGGCCGAGCGCGACGACGACCCAGCCGGTCGCGCGGCTCGAGACGTAGAACATGCCGAGGAAGACGAACGCCAGGAGCAGGACCGGGCCGAGATCGCCGATGACGTAGAGCCCGGCGACGATCGCGAGCAGGACGCCCACGGCGGGGACGAGCAGCTCGAGCCGCGGCCAGCGCAGGCCGAGGAGCCGGCGGCGGTGCCAGCGCAGCTTCGGCGCGCGCGCGCCGAGGTACGCGGCCAGAAACAGGATCGCGAGCGGCTTGACGAGCTCGATCGGCTGCAGCGGGCCGAGGTTGATGCGCGTGCCGGAGCCGGCGGGGCCGGAGCCGGCGACGGCGAGCGCGGCGAAGATCCCGCCGATCGCGAGCGCGATCGGCACGCGCGCGCGGGACGCGGCCTGCGCGAGATCGATCGGCGCGAGCATGAGCGCGGCGGCGGCGAGGCAGCCGAGCAGGAAGCCCTGCGCGAAGCCGGCGCCGGTGGGGGCGAGCGCGGCGCCGCGCGAGAGCTCGACGGTGGCGAGGTGGAGCGCGAGGCCAAACAGCGAGGCGACCGCGGCCGCCGGGACGAGCCACGGCACGGCGATCGGATCGGGCTCGGCCGCGCCGCCGGGGCCGCGGTGGCGGCGCAGCGCGCGCGCCCCGGGGCCGAGCGCGCGGCCGGCGGCGAGCGCGGCGACGCCGGCCGTGAAGAAGATCGCCGCCTGGCGCGCGAGCGCGTGCACCTCGCCGGGGCTCGGGGCTGGCACGCCGAGGCGCGCCACGCGGCCGAGCCACGCGGTGGTCGCGGCGCCCGCGAGCCACCACGCGGCGGCGATCGCGGCCGCGAGCGCGGCGAGCTCGAGGGCGAGCCAGCGCGATCTCATGCGCGGGTCACGGAGAGCACGAGGTCGCCGTGCGAGAGCGAGATCTCGGCGGGGAGCGCGACCTCGAGCTCCTCGCCCGCGCCGATCGATCGGCCGTTCGCGTGGACGGGGTTGGCCTTCGCGAAGCGGCCGATCCGCACGCCCGCCGACGAGACGGCGATCCAGAAGTGCAGCTTGTTGACCTTCGCGCCCGCGCCGGCCAGCGCGACGAACGGTGCGGGCGGATCGGAGTGCGGGCGCCCGACGGCGATCGGGTGGCCCGGTACGAGCGGCGCCTGGCCGCCGGGCCAGCGCATCACCCAGCCGGTCGCGGCGGGGGCGTCGTCGACGGAGACGGTGTCGCCGCCCGCGCTCGGCGCGCGAGCCGCGATCTCGCCGGAGACCATGAAGGCGTCGAGCCGCATCGTCATCTCGCCGGGCCGCGGCGCGGCGAGCCGCTCGGTCGGCACGAACGCGACGCGCACGACGCCCTCGCCCTGCGGGAGCTCGTCGGCCTCGTCGAACACCACGGTCACGCGCAGCTCGCCGACGAGCTCGGCCTGGCGCGCCTTCGCCTCCTCGGCGAGCACCTGCCGGAGGTCGCGCTCGAGCGGCGCCTGCAGCGGCCGGATCTGATCGAAGTCGCGGCGCGCGAGGATCATCCGGTACTGGTTCCACGTGATCGGCCGCCCGGCGGCGGAGCGCACCGTGCACTCGCGCATCACGAGCGCGATCGCGCGCGCGATCAGGAACGGATCGATCTGCACCGGCTGGCCGCGGCGCACGCGGGCGAGCTCGCCGAACCGGATCCGGAACTGATCGAGGCCGTCCTGCTGGATCACCGCGGCCATTCGTCACCGCCTCTGGACGATCAGGCGCAGCGCGCCGCCGCGGCCGTCGCCGAGCTCGATCGCGTCGCCGTGCCGGACCGCCGCGCGCCCGCGCGCCGTGCGCGCCGGCCGGACCGCCTCGCCCGAGGCGCGCCGCACGATGAGCTCGTCGCCCTGATCGAGCGACTCGACCTCGAGCTGGTGGCCGGCGCGGTACAGCCGGCCGGCGCGGCGGCTCACGAACTCGGTCCGCTCGCACACGACGAGCTCGTTGCGCGCGCCGTGATCGGCGCCGTGCCACGCGCCGCGCCCGAACGCGAGCTCGGTCCAGCCGTCGGGCAGCGCGAGCTCGGCGCCGTCGCGATCGCCGCCAGCGATCGTCACGCGCCAGGCCCGCGGCGCGCCCTCGGCGGCGGTGACCGAGAGCCGATCAGCGGCCGACAGGACGTACTCGCGCGCGGGCAGCGCGTCGACGGCGACGTCGCAGCGGTTGGCGAGGGCGGCGGCCACCTCGCGATCGAGCTCGGGTCGATCGAGGAAGCCCTGGACGACGGCGGTGCTGCCCTCCGGCACCGTGATCCGCACGACCGCGTCGGCCGGGAACGCGGCCTCGCCGCGCGGCCCGTAGCGGCGCAGCGCTACCAGCGCGTCGACGATCCGCCGGATCAGGTCGTCCCAGCCAAGCTCGTCGCTGCCGCCTCGGAGCAAGTCGGACAGCCAGCCCATCGCGCCTGCGACTGTACACCGGGCCGGGCCGCGCCGCCCACGCCGCGCCGGGCTCGGCGCCGCTGGCGTTGATCGCGCCTCGATCGGGCGGCGCGCGATCTCAGATTTTCGAGGCGGCGGCGCCGCCGCGGGGAGCGAACTCTCGGCGCGGCGCGCAGCTGGCGCGCCCGCCGCCGCTGGCGCCCTGCTTGCAATGAGAGCCGCAACCATGATGGACGCACGCAGCGCACGCAGCGCCGAGATCGCGAGGGTCAGCCACCACATCGAGCGAGCCATGGACCACGCCGCGCGGCGCGACGTGGCCCGGCTCCCGCGCGTCGCGCGCATCGTGCGCGAGCTCCTGCTCGCGGAGCTCGCCCGCTACCGCGCCGCGGGGCGCTTCCCGCAGAACCGCGACTTCGCCGAGCACACGCCGTACTTCGTCGACGCCAGCGGGACGCGCTGCGCGATGGCGCACCTGCTCGAGCTCGGCGGGCAGGCCGCGCTCGTCGAGCGCGTCGCCCGCGCGCGCAACAACACGCGGATCCGCGAGCTCGTCGACGAGCCGGGGCTGCTCGCGTGGCTCGACGCCGCCGGCATCAGCGTCGCCGAGGCGGCGGCGATCCAGCCGGGCTACTGCTCGGACGTGACCGACTGCGTGTGCGGCGGCGACTTCAGCTACGTGGACTACCCGGTCCCGGCGCGCGGCGTGCTCGAGGGCGTCGTCCAGGCGAGCGGCGCCGCGCGCATCGAGCGCACGTACGGCGACGCGCTCGGCGTCGCGATCGGCGCCGAGGTGACGCTCGCGGAGACGTACCCGGCCGGCACGCGCGTCCTCGCGCCGATCGACGCGGCGCCCGGTGCGATGCGCCTCGGCTCGATCGCGCTCGACGCGGGCGGGCTCTACGCGTGCCGCTCGCAGGGCGTGTCGAGCGCGCCCGGCCTCGACGCCGATCAGTTCGCGCAGGCTGTGCTGGCAACCGACTGCGCCGCGGCCCTGCGCGCGCTCGATCCGGCGTGGCAGGAGCGCCAGGGCTGCGGGGGCGAGCCGGACCCGGATCCGTCGCCGGACGACAGCGGCGGGTGCAGCACCGGCGCGGACCTCGAGGCGGCGTCGATCGGCGTCCTGCTCGCGCTCGTGACGGCGATCGTCCACCGCCGCCGCGCGGCCTGAGCGCGGAGTTACAGAAGAATCCTGAAGAAGAATCCCGAGCTCGTCTTGGCTTTGTCGTGGCTCGTCTTGGGCTCGTCTTGGCTCGTCTGGGGCTCGTCTTGGGCTCGTCTGGGGGCCGCGATCTTGATCCGTTCTTAGCGACGTCTGGACGCTCCGGTCCATAGTTTGAGACAGGCGCGCGGACGCGCCGGAGATGGTCTATGCGCGTGATGGAGGTGGTGCCCCGGGTCGTGAAGCCACGGGGACGCGCGCCGCGGCCGCTGCTCCCGCTCAGCGTCGCCGCGCTCGGCGTGGTGTTTGGCGACATCGGGGTGAGCCCGCTCTACGCGCTGCAGGACGCGTTCGCCGGCCCGCACGCCGCCCTGGTCAGCCGCGAGAACGTGCTCGGCGTGGTCTCGCTGTTCCTGTGGTCGCTCGTCCTCGTCGTCAGCATCAAGTACGTCGTCTTCCTGCTGCGCGCCGACAACCGTGGCGAAGGCGGGATCCTCGCGCTTCTCGCGCTGACGGGCGCGCGCGCCGGGCACCGCCGCGCGGGGATCACGATCGCGCTTGGCCTGTTCGGGGCCGCGCTGCTGTACGGCGACGGCGCGATCACACCGGCGGTCAACGTCCTCAGCGCCGTCGAGGGGCTCGCGGTCGCGTCGCCGGTGCTCCAGCGCGCCGTGATCCCCGTGACGATCGCGATCCTCACCGGGCTGTTCGCCGTCCAGCGCTACGGCGCGGGCCGCGTGGGCCGACTGTTCGGCCCGATCCTCGCGTTGTGGTTCGTCGCGATCGCGCTCCTCGGCGCGGCGGCGATCTCGCGCGATCCGTCGATCCTGGCCGCGATCCATCCCGCGCACGCGGTCGGCTACTTCGCGCGGCACGGGCTCCACGGCGTCCCCGTGCTCGGCGCGGTCGTGCTGTGCCTCACCGGCAGCGAGGCGCTGTACGCCGACATGGGCCACTTCGGTGCCCGGCCGATCCGCGTCTCGTGGTTCTCGCTCGTCCTGCCCGCGCTCGCGCTCAGCTACCTCGGCCAGGGCGCGGTGCTGCTCGCGGAGCCGGCCGCGGCCGCGCGCCCGTTCTACTCGGCGGCGCCGACGGCGGTGCTGTACCCGCTGATCGCCCTCGCGACCGCGGCGACGGTGATCGCGTCACAGGCGCTGATCGTCGCCGTATTCAGCCTGACCCGGCAGCTGGTGCAGCTCGGGTATTGGCCCCGCGCGCACGTGATCCACACCAGCGCCGAGGCAGCAGGACAGGTCTACATCCCCGGCTTCAACTGGGCCGTGATGGCCGTGACGATCGCGCTGGTGCTCGGCTTCCGCTCGTCGACCGCGCTCGCGGGCGCGTACGGCCTCGCCGTCGCGGGCACCATGACGTTCACGACGATCCTGTTCGCGATCGTCGCCCGCCGGCAGTGGCGCTGGCGGTGGCCGGCGCTCGCGCTGCTGCTCGCCGCGTTCGGGACGATCGATCTCGGCTTCCTCGCCGCCAACGCGCTCAAGGTCGGGGACGGTGGCTGGGTGCCGCTCACGCTCGGCGGCGGCATGTTCGCCCTCATGAACGTGTGGGCGTACGGGCGCGTACGGCTGCATCGGCGGCTCGAAGCGCGCGCGTTCCCGCTCGAGCCTTTCCTCGACAGTTTCGGTCTCGATCCGCCGGTGCGCGTGCGCGGCACCGCCGTATTCCTCACCGGCCGCCCCGAGGGCGCACCGCTGGCGCTCTTGCACTACCTGAAGCACGCGAGGAGCCTGCACGAGCGCGTGATCCTCCTGTCGGTGGTGACCGAGGACGTGCCGCACGTGTGCGCGGCGGAGCGGCTCTCCGTCCGCGAGCTGCGCCACGGGTTCTGGCAGCTGATCGGCCATTACGGCTTCATGGAGAGCCCGGACGTACCCGGTCTGCTCGAGCTCGCGCGCGATCGCGTCGACGCGACGGACGCCACGTTCTTCCTCGGGCGCGAGTCGATCGCCGCGCGCCGCGGCGGGTGGGACGGCTGGCGCGAGCGCCTGTACGCGTGGATGCATCGCAACGCGCGCCCGGCAGCCGAGTTCTTCGGCCTCCCGCCAAACCGGGTCCTCGAGGTCGGCGCGCAGGTGGAGCTCTGATCTGACGCCAGCGACCGGGCACGGCTCTCTACCGCGCTACGGCCGGAGCCCCTCGGGCGACCACGCGCGCACGATCGCCTCGGCGAGCCGCGCGATCAGGATCGCCGCCTCGTTGTCGGGGCTGTAGCGGTGATCGGCGTTGTCCCAGGTCAGCGCGGCGATCACGATCGGGCCGGTGCGCGCCTCGACGAGCGCGACCTCGATCCGCGCGGCGTCGATCTCGCCCAGCTTCGCCGCGACGGCGGCCGGCGCCTCGCTCGTGTCGCCCGTCTCGATGTAGCGCGCGATGTAATAGCGGACCTGCTGGTTGCGGAGCATGTCGAGCATGCGCCGGCACAGCGCCGGATCGCCGAGCTCGCAGCGCGCGATGCTCTCCATCAGCCGCGCCAGCTCGCGCGCGGTGGACTTGCCGAGGCCGAACTGCTTCTGGTCCGCCGGCATCGGCTCGGTCGCCGGGACGTAGACCTTCTTGTAGAGGTGCGTGTGCTGGTAGCCGAGCGCCGCGAGCCGGCGGTTGACCGCGCCCACGCCGCCGAGCTGATCGATCGCGAGGTTGGTCGCCGTGTTGTCGCTGAGCGCGGTCATGAGCGCGAGCGCGTCCTCGAGCGTGAGCGGAAGGCCGCCGTGGAGGAGCGGCAGGATCCCGGAGCCGGTGACCTTGTCGGCGTCGCGGAGCGTGATCGGCGCGGCGAGCGAGCGCGTCCCCGCCTTGATCTGGTGGAACGCCTCGACGAGCACGGCGAGCTTGATCGCCGACGCCGTGCGCGCCTCGCGATCCGGCTGCAGCTCGACGGTCGCGCCCGTGCCGAGGTGGCGCGCGAACAGCGCGACCTGGCCGCGGTGGGCGCGGGCCAGCGCCGCGACGCGATCCTGCAGCGTGCCGGCCGGCGGCGGCGCGGAGCCGGCCGCGAAGCCAGCGGCAGCGGGCGGGCACGCGGGCGCCGGGGGCGCCGGGGGCGCCGACGCACACGCAGCGGCGGCGACGGCGATGACGAGCACGCGCGCGGGCAGCAAAGCAGCGGATCTCACACCAGAAGCTTCGCCGCCTCGCGCGCCGCGATCGAGCCTTCGAGCCGCAAGTCTTAACGCGATCTTGATCGAAGCTTGATTGAACCTGCAGCCTCCGCCTGCGCGCGCCCTCCCAGACTCGATCTGCGATGGAAGCTGCGAATCTCGACTCGCCCGACGCGCCGGCCACCCTCGAGCCCGCGGTCCACGCGCCGCACGGCGCGCTCGGAGGCCGCGAGCTCGCGGTGCTCTCGCTCGGCGCGCTCGGCGTGGTCTACGGCGACATCGGGACGTCCCCGCTCTACGCCATCAAGGAGTGCCTCGCGTGGCACCCCGAGGGCAAGCTCTCGCCGCACGCGGTCCCGCCCGTGCACGACAACGTCCTCGGCGTCCTGTCGCTGGTGTTCTGGGCGCTGATGCTGGTGATCTGCGTCAAGTACCTCGTGTTCGTCCTGCGCGCCGACAACAAGGGCGAGGGCGGCATCCTCGCGCTCGCGGCGCTCGTCGTCGGCGAGGACGGCAAGACCTCCGGCGGGCCGCGGCGCCTCGCGATCCCGATCCTGCTCGGGCTGTTCGGCACCGGCCTCCTGTTCGGCGACGGCGCGATCACGCCCGCGATCTCCGTGCTCGGCGCCATGGAGGGCCTGTCCGAGCAGAGCCCCGCGCTCGGCCACCTCGTCGTGCCGATCACCGTCGGCATCCTGATCGGCCTGTTCCTCGTGCAGCGCCACGGCACCGGCCGGATCGGCATCGCGTTCGGCCCCGTGATGCTCGTGTGGTTCGCCGCGATCGGCCTCCTCGGCCTGCACTGGATCGCGGAGCGGCCGGAGGTGCTCGCCGCCGTCGATCCGCGCCACGGCGTCCGGTTCCTCGCGTCGCACGGCAAGGCCGGGTTCTTGCTCGTCGGGCTCGTGTTCCTCGCCGTCACCGGCGGCGAGGCGCTCTACGCCGACATGGGGCACTTCGGCCGCGCGCCGATCCGGATCGCGTGGTTCGCGGTCGCGCTGCCGGCGCTCCTCCTCAATTACTTCGGCCAGGGCGCGGTGCTGCTCGACAGCCCCCCTGGCACGATCAGAAACCCGTTCTACGCCGCCGCCGACCTGGAGCTGTTCGGTGTCCCGCTCCTCGTCCCGATGCTCGTCCTCGCGACGATGGCCGCGATCATCGCGTCGCAGGCGCTGATCTCCGGCGTGTTCTCGATCACCCGCCAGGCGATGCTGCTCGGGTTCTGGCCGCGCGTCTCGGTCGTGCACACCTCGGAGAAGACCGAGGGGCAGATCTACATCCCCGAGATGAACTGGCTGCTCATGGCCGGCACGATCGCCGTGGTGCTGCAGTTCCGCACCAGCTCCGGGCTCGCCGCCGCGTACGGCATCGCCGTCACCGGCACGATGGGCATCACGTCCGTCCTGTTCTACATGGTCTGCCGCCGCCGCTGGGGCGCGTCGCGGACCGCGGCGCTCGCGTTCCTCGTCCCGTTCCTCGCGATCGATCTCGCGTTCTTCTCGGCGAACGCCGCCAAGATCCTCGACGGCGGCTGGTTCCCGCTCGCGATCGGCGTGTGCGTGTTCGCGGTCATGACCACGTGGTGGCGCGGCCGCATGGAGCTGTCGGCGCAGATGGACGCGCACGTCGTCCCCGACGAGCTGTTCCTCGCCGACCTCGAGGTGAGCCCGCCGCCGCGCGTGCGCGGCACCGCGGTGTTCATGTCGTCGACGCCCGGCGGCATCCCGAACGTCCTCATGCACCACATCAAGCACAACCAGGTGCTGCACCAGCAGGTGGTGCTGCTCTCGATCCACACGCAGCCCGTGCCGTGGATCGACCGCGCGCGCGGCCTCGAGGTGCGGAGCCTCGGCTACGGCTGCTTCCGCGTCGTCGTGAAGGTCGGCTTCATGCAGACGCCCGACGTGCCCAAGCTCCTCGGCCGGTGCGCCGTCCACGGCATCAAGTCCGAGCCCATGACGACGACCTACTATCTCGGGCGACAGACGCTCCTGACCGGCGGCCTGGCGCGGATGGCGCGCTGGCGTAAGCTCCTGTTCGCGTTCCTGTCGCGCAACGCGCGGCCGCCGACCGCGTTCTTCCACCTGCCGCCGAACCGCGTCGTCGAGCTCGGCCTGCAGATCGAGCTGTGAGCCACCCGGGAGGTCTCCCATGATCGACCTTGACCGCAACTTCGACCGCGATCGCGACCGCGACCTCCAGCGCGAGGAGCGCGCCATCTACGCGATCATCATCGCCGCGCTCCTGCCGGTCGTCGTGGCCGCGCTCTATCGCGGCGGCGCGGAGATCGACGGCGGGACGACTCTCAGCTTCCTGATCGCGGCGCTCGGCCTCCTCGGCCTCGGCGCCGGAATCCGCGCCATGCGCGCGCGGCTGCCCCGGGCGCGCGTGCATCGGCCGCGCGCGCCCCGGGCGCGCGAGCCCCGGAGCCAAACGCGGTGAGCGCGGCCAGGGCGTGGTACGCCTCGATCGTCCCGCCCGCGCGCATGTCAGAGCTCCGCGACGTCTCCACCGATCCGAACGCCGCGCGCGAGCGCGCCGCGGCCGGCGCCCCACGCGGGCCGCTCGAGATCGCGCCGACCGCGGCCGGCGACCGGCGCGCGCCTCCGGCTCGCGCGGCGCGCGAGCGGCCCGGCGCGCTCGCGTACGTCCGGGCGCTCGGGACGATCGCGGCGACCACGGCGTTCGGGCTGCTCGTGTTCCCGTACACGACGCTGGCCGATATCACGATGCTGTACCTCATCGCGATCGCGCTCGCCTCGCTGCGCGGGCGCAGGCCGGCGCTCGCCGCGGCCTCGGCCGCCGTGCTGGCGCTCAACTTCTGCTTCATCCCGCCGCGGTTCACGTTCGCCGTCTCCGACACGAACCACGTGCTCACGTTCGCGGTGATGTTCGCCGCCGGCCTCGTGATCAGCACGCTGACCGGGCGGCTGCGGCGCCAGGAGCGCGAGGCCGTGATCCGCGAGCGGAACACCGCCGCGCTGTTCGCGTTCACGCGCGACATCGCCGGCGCGACCACGCCCGGCGACGTCGCGGCCGTCACCGTGCGCCACCTCGAGGACGTGTTCCCGATCGCCGCGACCGTCGAGATCCCCGACGCGGGCGAGCCCGGCGCGCTCGTGTCCGCGGCCGGGCTCATGCCGCTCGCGCGCGCGGAGCAAGCCGTGGCGCGGTGGGCGTTCGAGCACCGCGCGCCCGCGGGCCTCGGCACCGACACCCTGGCCGGCGCGCGCGTGCTCGCCCTGCCGCTCGTCGCCGACGACGCCGCCGTCGGCGTGATCATCGTCCAGGCGCGGCGTGACCCGTGGCGCCAAAGCGGCGCGGCGCTCCCGCTCCTCGAGGCGTTCGCGCGCCAGGCCGGCCTCGCGCTCGCCCGCGTGCGCTACGCAGCGGAGGCCCGCGCCGCCGCGCTCCGCGCGCACACCGAGGAGCTCCGCAGCTCGCTGCTCTCGGCCGTCTCGCACGATCTGCGCACGCCGCTCGCGGTGATCACCGGCGCGGCGACCACGCTCCTGGGCGCCGACGGAGACCGGCTCCCGCCCGCCGCGCGGACCGAGCTCTTGTCGCAGATCGTCGACGACGCCCGGCGGCTCGAGCGCATCCTCGGCAACCTGCTCCAGCTCACGCGCGTCGAGAGCGGGCTCGTCCCGAGCCGCGAGTGGATCCCCGTCGAGGAGCTCGTGGGCGCGGCGCTCACGCGGCTCGAGGACGCGATCGGCGACCGGCGCGTCCTGCTCGACGTGCCGCCGGAGCTCGTCGCGTCGGTCGATCCCGTGCTGTTCGAGCAGGTGTTGATCAACCTGATCGACAACGCGCTCAAGCACGGCGCGCCGCCCCTCGAGCTGCGCGCGTGGCGCGAGGGCGCGGCGATCGCGCTCGAGGTGCGGGACCACGGCGCCGGGATCCCCGAGGGCGTCGGCGAGCGCCTGTTCGACAAGCTCGTGCGCGCGTCGACGGCGCCCGGCGCTGGCCTCGGCCTCGCGGTCGTGCGCGCGATCGCGCTGGCGCACGGCGGCCGGGTCACCGCCGACTCCGCCCCCGGCGGCGGCGCGCGGTTCCGCGTCGAGATCCCCGCCGAGCCGGCGCTCCCCGGCGCCCCGCGGCCGACGCGCGACGCGCTCGCCGAGCTGCCCGTGCGCGAGGCCCCCGCCCCAACGGAGGCCCCCGCCCCGACGGAGGCCCCCGCCCCGACGGAGGCCCCCGCCCCGACGGAGGCACGATGACCGCCGGCAGCACCGTCCTCGTCGTCGACGACGACGTCCAGGTGCGGCGCTTTTTGCGCACGACGCTCGCCGGGCACGGCCACGCCACCGTCGAGGCCGGCACCATCGCCGAGGCGATCGACGCGATCCGCCGCTTCCAGCCGGCGGTCGTCCTCCTCGATCTCGGCCTGCCCGACGGCGACGGGCTCGCCGTCCTGCGCGCGCTCCCCGCCGAGCAGCGGCCGCCGGTCATCGTCCTGTCGGCGCGCGGCCAGGAGGGCGACAAGGTCGTCGCGCTCGACGCTGGCGCCGAGGACTACCTGACCAAGCCGTTCGGCGCGAGCGAGCTGCTCGCGCGGATCCGCGTCGTCCTCCGCCGCGGCGGCGGCACCGCCGCCACGCCGGCCATCTTGCAGGTCGGCCCGATCCGGATCGACCAGCCGCGCCACACCGTGACGATCGACGGCCGCGAGATCCACCTGACGCCGATCGAGTTCCGCCTCCTGCTCGAGCTCGCGCGCTGCCCCGGCCGCGTGCTCACCCATCGCCAGCTCCTGTCCGAGGTCTGGGGCCCGAGCGCCGTCGAGCACACGCACTACCTGCGCGTCCACATGGCCGCGCTCCGCCGCAAGCTCGAGGCCGATCCCGCGCGCCCGCAGTGGCTGCTCACCGAGGCCGGCGTCGGCTACCGCCTGCGCGAGCCCGCCGCCTGATCCGCCCGCCCCGCCCGCTCCGCCAGCTCCGCCAGCTCCGCCAGCTTCGCCCGACGCCCTACGGCGCCTCGTCGGCGCCCAGATCGAAGCGCGCCCCCCGCGGCCGCGGATCGCCCTCGAAGTCCATCGCCGGCCCGGCGTCGACCGCGTCGCGCGCCGGGCTGCCCGCCGCCAGGTGGTAGTCCCGCCCGACGGCGTCCACGAACCGCGGATCGACGTTGGGGGCGCCCGGGACCGCCGTCGGCCCGACGATCGTCGAGGCCAGCGTGCAGCCAGCGTCGATGGCGGGGCGCGCGACGGTCCCCGGCGCCCAGATGATGCTCGATCGGACGGTGAGCCCCGACGGCGGGCAGCGGAACGCACGCGGGCCCGAGCCAGCGTCCGCCCCCGAGTCGGCGATCGTCGTGAAGCTCACGGTGCCGCCTGCTGCATTCGCGAGATCGATCGCGACATCGGTCGCGCCGAACACCAACAGATTGGAGACATCAACGGTGGCGAATGAATCACCCTGGATCGCGGTGTTCGTATTCTTGATGATTCCTCGCTCCAGGGTGAGCCGGGCACCACCGCTGAGAAGGATGGCGTATGCACAATCCTCGATGGAGACGTCCCGCATCACGACCGCGCCTCTAACATCCATCGCCCGCAGACCTCCCCTGATTTGGATGCGCTCCAGAATACTCCGCGAAGTTCCGGTTATATCGATTGCCTCATTACCGCTGATAATCTCGAGATCTCGGATAACGGTATCGATCTCCGTGCGCACAGTGCTCACCTCACCAGCCGTGCGAAGCCTGGCACCGCCTCCGTGGATGAAGAGCTGCTGCGCCGACGTGCTCTGGGATGTGAGGTGCTCCGTCTCACCATTGAGATCATATGTCCCAGCAGCTAACACGATGTGATTGCGGCTCGCAGATGTCTTCGTTGCGCCGAACTGGATCCTCCTGCACGGCACATCCCGTGAGCACAGTCCCGCATCGATACCGTTCGGGTGAAGGTAGACGATGTTTGCTTCGGGCACGCAGGCGCCGTCCTCGCCGCAGGCGCCGCTCGGGCATTCGGTGTCGAGCCGGCAGCCCCGGCAGGATCCTCCGTCGCAGACGGGCTCGGCCGTGGTGCAGTCCGCTGCGACGAGGCATTCGACGCAGCTGCCGGTTTGCGGGTCGCAGACGTCGGTGCCCGGGAACCGCGAGCAGTCGGACGCGTCGGTGCAGCCGGTGCAGACGTCGATCGCGACATCGCAGACCGGCGCCTCGGCGGCGCAGCCCTGGGTCGAGCACGACGGTACGACGCACTGGAACTCCACGCACGCCTGCCCCGCCGGGCAGGGTCGGTCTTCGGATAGACCGAGCTGACTGCAGTCTTCGGGCCCTCGGCAGCAAACACCCGGGACGGGCCTCGTCGAGCAGGCCACGGCCAGCGCCGCGGCGATCAGCAGCAGGCAGTGCTTCATACACCACGCCTCCGCAGGCCATGATGCCAGCGGCGTGGCGCAGCCGAAACGGAGGGCCGGGCCAAACGAGCGAGCCGAAGAAATGACGCGAGACGATGCGCGTCCAGATAGGGGCGACATAAGCATGGCCGCACGTATCGGCCGCCGTCGCCCCAGGTTGCGTCGAAATTTAGCTGCTACGCGCGAGGTCTGCGCGCCCCGCTACTCACAGGATCGGCGGCTGCACGCACGACGCGATGTCGAAGAACATGAACGCGAGCGCCTTCTCTTGCGGCGTGAGCGGGTTCGCCGAGCACTGCCCCGGGAACGCCGTTGTCGTGGTGGACTTCGAGTCGCCCGAGACGTGCATGTCGGAGAACACGACCTTGCCGCAGCGGTCGCCAGGGGCGGCCTCGGCCGGCGTCGTGAACTGGAACATCTGCGGGTACTGCATGTTGTTCTGCGGCCAGTACACCCAGCGCTCGACGCGGGTCCGATCGACGTTCGTGCACGTCTGCTTGCCGGTGCCCGCCTCGATCGGGATCTGGCCCCGCTGCGGCGAGCCGCCCACGTTCTGCATCCAGGTCGCGAACGACATGCCCTTGGGATTGTTGATCTCGTCGACCACGTCGGGGGGCGTATCGAACGTCGTGCCGCTGTTGTTCCACGTCGCGACGCCGTTGGCCCCCGACCACACGGCCGGCGCCTGGTTGCCGCCGCCCTGCGTGCTGCCCTCGACCCAGATGTTGTGCCAGTGCGAGAGGAACACGCGGCCGCCGAAGTCCGCGTACGCCTTCATCGCGTCGAGCGCGGCCTGCGACTTGGTCTCCGGGTGCTGACCGCCCTCGCACGACAGGATCACGATGTCGTACTTCTTCAGATTGTTGGCGTCGTTCCACAAGGTCGTCGAGTTCGCGAAGTTGCCGTTGCCACCCGGGAAGCCGCCGGCGAACTTGTTCGCGCCCTGGCCGCCACCCGCGCCGCTGTCGGCGTAGAGGTGGAACTGCTGGGCGCCGCCGCCGGTGCCGAGCTCGGCGTCGTCGATGCCGAGCTTGCGGACGAGGCACTCGAGCGCGTCGGCGCTGCCCGTCGAGATCGCGATCTTCGGCATGTAGCCCTCGGTCTTGTTCTTCGGCAGGCGCGTCTCGGCCGCGGTGAGCGTGTTCTCGGCGCACTCGTTGACCTGCGGGATCACGATCGTCTTGCGCCACTTGCCGGTCTGGATGACGACCGGGATGTCCTTGCCCGACGGCACGTCGGCGAGCGTGAACTTGCCGGCCTCGTCGGTCTTCGTCAGCGAGAGCGGGTAGCCCGGCAGCGTGTCCGTGCAACGGTCGCACACCGCGCCGTCCTGCGGCGGGCCGAGCGGCGCGTTCGCCACGTAGACGTTGACGCCGTACAGCGGCAGCGTCCCGTTCGGCGCGAACACCGTGCCCGTGATCGTGGTCGTCGGCTTGCCCTCCTTGGAGCAGTTGACGATGTTGCACTCGAGCCCGACGCAGGCGTCCTCGCCGACGCAGTGGCCGTCGGGCGTGCAGCGATAATCCGCGCCACACTGTTCGCCGCTCGGCGTGCAGAGCGCGTCGCACTTGCCGCCGGCCCCGCAGTGGTAGCCACCCGGACAGGTCGAGGCTGCCCCCGGCGACGGATCGCACGCCGTCATGCACGCCGCCGGTGCCGGCACGACGTTGTCACAGACGCTCTGGCCGCGAGGGCCGTCGCTACTACTGCCGCACGCGACGCACCATAGAACGAAGAACGAGATCAGGGCTACCCGCATGCGCCCGATGGTATTCGCGTTCGCAGCCGGCCGCTACCACCGATTCCTGGGTGTTCATGTGGTTTTCCAGGCGCTTGTGCTGAAGATCATGGGTGGGTATCCCCCCCTGATCCCATCCCCTGCGCAGAGGCGCGCGGATCCACCATGCTTGGCCGGTGCAGGGCCGCGCCGGCAGCCGAGATCGAGGCATCGTCGCGACCGACGCCTCCACCGTGATCCAAGCGGCTCAGCGAGCTCATCTCCGCGGCCGCCCCGCGCCCTGAAATATCCAGACACACGGCTGACAAACCGCGGACGCGGGCGCGGCTCATACCTGGGGCTCCCCCGAGGAGAACCGAGGAGAACCCCATGAAGCTGCTCGCCGCCGCCGCCCTGCTCGTCACCGCCCTGCCGCTCGCGCTCGCCCGCGCCGATCGCCCGCCGCCGCGGCAGCCGCCCCGGGAGGCATTCGCCGCCTGCGCGAGCGCCAGGCGCGGCGACGCCTGCACCGTCTCCCTCGGCGATCGCGCCATCTCCGGGACGTGCGAGGCCGTCCCCGACACCGCCGCGCTCGCGTGCCGGCCCAGCCGGCCCCCCGGCCCGCCGCCCGAGGCCGTCGACGCGTGCCGCTCCGCCAAGGAAGGCGACGCCTGCTCGTTCTCCCACCGCGATCGCTCGCTCTCGGGCTCGTGCGCGCGCGGCCCCGACGCCGCCGCGCCGCTCGCGTGCCGGCCCGCTGGCGCCCCCGCGCACCCGCACCCGTGACCCCGTCCTCCCTCGCCGCGGCAGCTGTGCGCCGCGCTGCACGATCTCAAAGGCCGGGCTCGCGCGAGCGGATACCGCCGTGGCGCCGCACGTACGCGCCGATCCGCGCTGTCACGATGTCCACCGCCTCTGCCGCATCCGAGGCACCGAACACGCGATCATCGGCGAGCTCCGGGTAGCGCACACGGTTGTCGATCCGTCGATCGGCCAGCTCGCCGCTCCAGCCATCGACGCGCAGCGCCACGATCAGCCGGCGGTAAATCCATGCCAGGCCGATCTCGGTGAGCGTCCCGGCGCCTCCTCCGATGGCGACGATCGCGTCCGCCTGCGCGACGAGCGAGTTCCGGAGGTGATCGAGCCCCGTCGGGATCACGACGTCCGCGTAGGGGTTCGCCTGCTCGGGATCGAAGCCCGGCAAGAGCGCGACCACCGTCCCCGGTGTCCAGGCCGCATTCTCTCGCGCGCCGCGCGATGCGGCCTCCATGATTCCGCCGAGCCCGCCGGTGATCACGCGGAAGCCGCGCATGCAGAGGAGCCCACCGACCTCGTGCGCAAGAGCGTACTTCGGTGCGCCCGCCGCGACACCGCCGTCGCCGATCACCGCGACCATCCGACGCCGCTCCGCAGGGCTCACGACCGTCCTCTCGATCGCAGGGCCGGCCTGGCGACGATCCGACCGATGATCGCCTCGCGCGCGCGGCGCGCCTCCCCGGCCTTGCCCACGCCCGAGGGCTCGTGCAGGTAAAGCGGCTCGGCGATGAACCGCGGCGCGCGCGCCACCTCGACGAGCGGGAGCATCAGCGCCCAGTCCCACGCGAGATCGACGTAAGCCCCATCGAGGCGGAGCTCGTCGTCCGGGACCAGGTCGAACAGCTCGCGGCGGAAGGCCCGCAGGTGCTGCCAGACGTTGCCGCCCCGCCGCTCACGCGGACGCTCGAAGTCGACCGGATATCCCCCGCCCTTGTCGGTGCGCAGCATCCCGCCGACGATGAGATCGGCTCCCAGCTCGAGCTCGCGGGCGACGCGGGCGAGCGCGCCCGCCCCGAGCAGGGCATCGTCGAGATCCACGAGCACGATGATGCTCCGCGGATCCTTGCACACGTACCGGAGCGCCCAGACGATGTTCGCGAGCCCGCCCCGGCGCTCGCGGAGCGCGAGGACGGTCGCGTTCGGCCAGGTACCGAACACACGGCGCACGACCTCAGCGCTCGTGCGCGCGCCGCCGTCCTCGACCACGACGAGCCCCCACCCCTGCTCGGTCTGCGCGATCAGCGCGTCACGAAACCGCGCGACGCGCGACGCAGACACGTCGCGACCGCACGCGATCACCACGATCCGCTCGGCGCGCCTCGGCGCGAGCCACGCGCCCAGGTCGCCGCGCAGATCCACGTCGCCGACCTGCACGCCGGGCACCGCCCCCGCCTCCACGCGATCGAGGATCGCGAGCCACTCCTCGCGCTGGCGCTTGCGCTCGTTCGGCGGGTGAATGAAGAACGTCGCCGCGTGGCCGCCCCGGAGCGAGCGAAGCCCCGCGGTCCGGATCCGCTCGTCGAGCGCACGGTGCCAGCTCCGCGCGAGCACCTGCCCGCGCAGCTCGTTGGGCCACGGCCGCGACGCCAGGAGCCGCGCACGATGCAAGAGCGTGCCCCGGGTCTCGACGCGCCAGGGACCGCGCGCGTCGCCTGCCGTCCAGGCGCGATCGCGCCCGCCGCAGATGCTCAGCGAGGCGCAGACCGCCTCGGGCTCGCGCTCGAGCGCGCCTGCGAGCTCGCAGAGGTAGTCGTGCGCGCGGTCGAGCCGGGCGACCAGCAGATCGTCATCGACATGCAGGATGTAGTCCCCGGAGCAAACCTCTAGTCCCGCGAGCGTGGCCGCGATCGGCGCGCCGCTCTCGGTGTGCGTGCCCGTGGCGGGGAGGCTGAACCAGCGCAGGCTCGCCGCCGCGAGCGCGCCCGCGTCCGCCGACGCCTCGACGACCCGATCGATCGTCCCGTCGACGACGAGCTCCCCCAGCGCCAATCGCGCCGCTTCGAGATCGGCCTCGTCGTACTGCCGCACAAAGCCCGCCCGACGCGAGTCGAGCACGACGATCCGCTCATGGAACGCGCTCGGCCCCTCGAGTTGCTCGACGACGTGTCGGATCTGCACCGCGAGCGTACGCCACTCCAGCGCGGACGCGCGCACGAGCAGCGACACGCGCTGTCCCGCGTCGACCGCCCGCGCGGTGAGCACCATGAAGTCCGACGCGGGTTCCAGGCGCGCCGAGGCGACCGTCTCGGTCTCGCCGATGTCCTCGACGACCAGCCCCACGCGGAGCAGATCGCGCCTCAGGATGTGTAGCGGCCGGTGTACGTCCCTGCGGCGGCGGCCCGTCGCGCGCAGCGTCTTGGTCCACACGAACCGTCGATCGGCGTCGCTGCCGTCCGGGACCGATCGGATCTGGAGCGGCGTGTCCCCGCCAAGCGTGTGGAGCGGATTACAGACCGCGACGATGGCGCGGCCGCCTGCCCGCACGGCAGCCCGCAGCCCAGCGAGCACAGCGCGGTACTCACCCTCATCCTCGATCGCGCACAGCACGAGCGAGCACGCGACGACGTCGTACGGGCCACCGGCGAGCGCCGCCACGCGATCAGCCGTGAACCGGGCGACCTCGCCGTCCTGCCAGTTGTGCGACGGGTGCGGATCGTAGCCGACCGCGGTGATCCCGCGCGCGGCGAGATCGCGGACGAGCCCGCCGCCGCCGCAGCCGTAATCGAGGACCTTCGACGGCGCAGCGCGCAGGACCGCGGCCCGCACCAGCTCATCGAGATCTCGCTTCGCGTCGCCGGCCAAGGCGGCGCGCTCCAGCGCCTCCCAGCCGCTCAGCTCTGGAACCTCCTCGCGCAGCGCGCGCGTCATCACAGCCTCGAGCTCCGGGTGGTGCGGCCAGCGCCAGCAGAGCCACGCGCGGCGCACCATGGCGCGCCACCCCGCCGCGTCGAGCGGCACGAGGTCGACCCCGTAATCGACGAGCCGCACGCGATCGCCAACCACACGCAGGTTTCGCGGGTGGAGGTTGCGGCAGACAACGCCGTGCGCGCGGCACTCGCGGAGCAGGCGTACGATCCCCTCGGCGTGCCCGCCGACGAACGGCTCGCTCGGCTCGTACGTATAGACGAGGATCGCGTCTGGGCCGCGCTCGAGGAGACGGCAGAGCGGGTAGAGCGCCAAGGTGTCCGTCCAGGCGCCGATCTGGCCGCGCAGGAACGCTCGCTCGGCGTCGGGCGCGCGCGCGCGCCAAAGATCGAGGTACTTGAAGACTTCGCGGCCGTCGGTGAACACGACCCCTTCGTACCCAGCCCCGAGGAGCGTCAGCGCCGCCGCGGGCCGGGCGAGCCGCTCGATCTGTGCCTGCGCGATGCGGACGCGCTCCTCGCGGATCCAAACGGGCTTGACCGTGACGGGGACAGCGGCCGCGTCGAGCTTGGCGCGCAGCGCCCCCATGTACTCCGCGATGGCGAGCGGGGGGGTGTCCGCGATCGCGGCCCGCAGGCGCTCGACGAGGTGGGGCTCGAGCGACGCGAGGACGTGCTCCGCGAACGCGGCGAGCCGGGCCGCGTCCTCCTGCGCGCCCGGCTCCGCGTGCCACCACGCCGCCGGGTCGGTCGCGATGGCGCGGACGACGCGCGCCGCGCCGCGGGCTCGGTGGACCGACAGCGCGAGCGCCGCGCCGCGCTCGACGAGGTACTTCTGATAGCGATCCCGGGCGAACAGCGCCGCGTCCTCGCTCGGCCCGTCCAGCGCGGGCCATCGCTCCATCACGTCGCGCAGCGTCGAGTAGAGCGCATACCCACGGATATCGTCGATCAGCGCCAGCACGTCGAGCGCGACCTCGGGCTCTCCGTTGCCGATGTCGCTCCGGTCGTGGAACACGGTGAACGAGGCCTCCTCGACGCGACGGCCCCGGAGCCGTGAGCTCAAGAGCGCCCACACCATGTCGGAGCGCCGTGTCGGCCGACCGTCCGGCGCCGGCACGACCTGGGGCACATCGACCAGCGCGTCGGCGGTGAACACCAGCGTGCTACCGCCGCGGCGAATCGATGGGCGCAGCGTCAGCTCCGCCGGGTCATCCGTGACCAGCGGGCGGAACACCTGCTCGCCCGCGAGGATGCGCGGCGCTCGTGCGCAGAGGCGGGCGAATGCCGCGCGGACGGAGCCATCACGAGGATCAGAGGGCAGCCAGAACGGCAGCTCCAGGTGCCAGGTGTGCTGGCGCGACAGATCGTAATAGAAGTCGGGCGCCGCGCGCGCGTGCGCGAGGTTCTCGGCCATCCGATCAGGCCAGTCCGCCGCGGGGCCGAGCGCGCGCATCGCGGCGAGGTTCGCGCCCAGATCGACGAGCTGGGTGCGCAGCGTGGCCGCGGCCGGCAGCGGCGCCGCGCCCGTGTCCGTGCCGAGGACGATGTCGGCGCCCGACGCGCGGAGCCTGCCGATCGCGCCGACGACATCGTACGCTCGCCGCGCCAGCCCGCCGCCCTCGCGGACCAGCGGTGCCAGGCGCTTATCGTCATCGAGGATCCAGGCCACGGAGCCCGGGCGCATCAACCGCCGCACGTAGCGCTGTGTGATCGCCCGTGCCTCGCTGATCCCGATCCGCCCGGCGCGGCGAACGAAGCCCGGCCCGAACAATCCGGCCGCCGCGTCGGCGCGCTGGCGCGCCACGTCGGCGAGGTAGCAGCGGAGGCCGCGGCCGATCCACTCGTCGATCGCTGCCCGCAACGCCTCGCCACCGGAGCCGTTCTCGACCACCACCACGTCCAGGGCCGCGACGCGCTCGTCGTCCCCAAGCGCGAGGAGATCGCCCAAAAGCGGCGCGACGCGCGCGACGCCGCGCTCGTCGCCGTCGCAGGTCACGCCCACGACCAGGACCAGGGACTCGCCGCTGGGCGCGCCGGGCGCCGGACGCCCCGGACCGCTCGGCTCCCTCGCCGAGGCGATGGGCGGCCGGACAGCCACGGCCGCAACGTCGGTCGAGAAGACCGTGCGCGCCCGCTCCTGAAACGCCGCGCGCGCTGCCTCGCTCATGCGCAGGCGGTACTTGCTCCAGAACCTCGCCAGCCCCTCGGACTTCGCCTCCGAGCCCGCGGTAGACAGACGCGGGCGCGCGCCGCGAGCATCGTGATGCACCGTCGCGCGACCGATCGCCGCGTACGTCGCGCCCAGGTCGGCGAGCCGCACGACGAGATCGCGATCCGTCGTGCTCCGCAGGGACTCATCGAACATCCCAGCCTCGAGCAGCGTCGACAGCCGCACGAACAGATTCGAGCCCTGGATGTGGGGATTGCGGACCAGCGCCTCGTCCGCCGCGAGGCTCGCCGGTGGCTCCTGCGTCCGTCCCTCGGCGAGCTCGTCGCCTTCGTATCTGATGATGCCGGTGGCGACGACATCGACGTCGTGCGCGACGGCGTGGCCCAGGCAGCACGCGAGGTGCGCGGGGTCCCACCAGTCGTCGTCATCGAGGATCGCGATGTACAGCGAGCTCGCGGGCGCAAACCGCCGCGCGGCCTCGTCGATCCCCGAGCTCCAGGCCCCCGCGGCCCCCGGCGTGCGCCGGTTCTTGAGATAGATCAGATCGACGCTGGCCGGGAGACCGCACTCGGCGGCGATGCGCCTTGATGCAGCGCTGATCTCCGGGCCGTCCTCGACGAGGACAACGGCGTTTGGCGGCCGGGTCTGCGCCGCGATGGAGGCGAGAGCGCGCGGGAGCAGCGCCGGGCGGTCCCGCGTCGCGACGAGCGCCACGACGAACGGGCTAGGAACACGAGCAGGCAGCAGCATGAGACCTCCGGATGGGGAGAAGGAAACGCGGCTCGTGCCGCGCCGGGCGTCTCTCGAGTCGTCTCCGGTCTCAGCTCGCGCTGACGTGTCGCTCGCCGTTCATCCGCGGCTTGCGACAACGATTGCTGACCATGGACCCCCGCCGAGAACACCCGATTCAGCAATACCCCAGCACCGTAGATCAGGCAATGCCATCGTGGCCCGCACGCCGGCGCCTCCGGACTCAGCGCCGCGCGAGCTTCATGTGCGCGACGCCCGGCGCGGCGATCGTCTGCACGAGCTCGAGCCCGTGCAGGTCGCCGCCCATCTTCAAGCGAAGCTTGGACATGCCCGACGCCTACCACAGGCGCACCCGCCGAGGTCGGCCGCGGCCGGATCCCGGCCGATTCACGGGCTCGGCCGGGCGCGAGCAGCTACGCCGCGGCCGCGGGCGGCTCGTGGTGCGTCCTGCCGAACGAGCGCAGGAGCCAGAACACCGTGCCCAGGGCGACGACGCCGCCCAGGTTCAGCGCCGCGTCGCTCCACACGACGTGCTCGATGTGCGCCTCGGACGCGAACCGCGTGTCGATGAGCCCGACGTAGGCGATCGCCAGGTTCCCGGACGCGACGCACATCGCGTAGCGGGTCGACGCCGCCGCCTTGCTCCCGCCGATCGTCTCGAGCACCGTCGCGGTGAACGCCGTGTAGCAGAAGCCCGTGATCAGCGCGTACACCAGCGCGCCCCACACGAACGTCCCCTCCGATGGCGACGACAGCGCCATCCCGATCCCGCACACCGCGGTGAGGGCGCCCGCGAGCAGGTACATCGCGCGGCGGTTCGTGCGATCGCACAGGTAGCCGCCGGCGAGCGCGCCCACCGCGGTGAGCCCTTGCCCGATCGGTCCGTTGACGAACGCGACGACCTCCGCCGCGCGCTCGTCGAGCAGCGCCTTCGCCGCCGTCGCGTCCAGCTTGGCCATCTCGCCCAGCAGATCCGGCCGCACGTAGTCCGTGGCCAGCGCGCTCCAGAAGTTGACGAGCGCGGCCGTCCCCACCGGCGACAGGAAGAGCAGGAGGCCCGTCGCGCCCCCGCGGCTCAGCAAGACGCCCCGGACGTCGCGCAGGAGGCTGCCGAACACCTCGCCCGCCGCGCGGCCCTTCTCGCGCGGCGGCTCGTCGATGGCGAGCACCGCGAGCGCCGGCACGATCATCGCCGCCGCGAGCAGGAGCCCCACCGTCACCGGCTCCCAGCCCTTGCCGAGGAGGTAGACGGCGAGCGCCCCGAAGATCCCGCCGCCGCACAGGTTGCCGATGTTGTACCAGGCGCCCGCGCGGCCGCGCACGTCGTCGGTGATCATGGTCGCCATGAGGCCGCCGTTGCAGCTCCCGACGAGGCCGGAGATCAGCTGCGCCACGAACGCGAACGCCAGGAACGGCACCAGCCGCCCGGGGAGCGGCATCGCCATCGCGCCGACGAGCGCCGCCGCGCCGATCCCCGTCACGATCAGGAGCCAGTGCTTGCGGCGCGGCCCGAAGTCGATGATCGGCGCGTACAAGAACTGCAGCACCGGCGGCAGGAACATCAGCGTCACGAACCAGCCGATGTCCGAGACGCTGCTCCCCGACTTCCGCGCCAAGAACGGCATCACGCCGCCGATGAACGCGCCGACGACGCCGTAGGGAATGCACGTGAGCCCGAACAGCCACGGCGGAGTCGATCTCTGCGCCATCGGCGCATGATGGCCGCGCGCGCCCGCCCGGCACAAGCACCCGCCGTCCGCGTCGTCAGCTCCGCAGCCGGAGCCCGCGCGAGATCGTCTCGAGGCGCAGCCCGTCGCCCAGCTCCGGCCCCAGCTCCAGCACCGAGTGCCCGTCCGGCGCGTCCGGCAGGTTCACGTGGAAGGTGCCGCGGTACCACGGCGCGCGGCCCTCGCCCGCTGTCGGCGCCGGGAGGCGCGCGCGCAGCCGCTCGGGGAGCGCCGCCGCCGCCGCTGCCAGGCGCGCCTCCGCCTCCGCCGGCTCGCGCACCGCGAAGTCGTCCCACACGCACGCAAGCGGCGAGCCCATGTGGCCCGACACCGTCACGTCCGCGCCCAGCGCCGCCGCGAGCAGGCCGATCAGCGGCACCTTGCCCGGGCTCACGTGCGTGACCAGCACGCGGACCTCGCCCCGCTCGCGCGGCGGCGCCGCGTCCAGGAGCGCCTCGACGCCGCGCGCCGTCGCGCGGATCTTGCCGCGGCCGCCGTCGAGCGGGACCTCCTCGCCGAGGACGTCCGGCAGGACGTTCCCGCCGAGGCCCAGGAGGCACAGCCGCCCCAGCCGTGCGTGGCCCAAGAGCGTCAGGTTCGGCACGCGGCGCCGCCCCGCCAGGAGATCGGCCACGACCGCGCCGTCCTCGTGGTTGCCCCAGACCGCGAACGTCGGCACCGCGAAGCCCCGGCCCGCGGCGAGCCAGCCGCCCAGCTCCGAGAGCGGGAGCTTGGTGCGGATGAAGTCGCGCAGCGCGTCGCCTTTGAGCTTCTTCGCCTGCTTCTTGGTCTCGGCCGGCAGGTCCGAGTGGACCACGCGGAGGAACAGCTCGCGCGTCTCGAGGCGCGCCGCGCTGTCGTCGTCGTAGAAGCCGAAGTCGCCGGCGTGCACGACCGCGTCGGCGCGGGCCTCGCGCGCGAGGCGATCGATCGGTTCCAGGTGACCGTGGGTGTCGGAGAGGAGGAGCAGGCGCATGACCGGAGATCCTTCGAGCCGCGCGCAGACCGTGCGAGGCTCGCGTGAAGAGAACCACCGCGCTCCCTGCCCGGCCGCTCGCCGCGGCAGGTGCGCTGGCGAGCAACATGACATCGAAGCGCGCCCCGCGGACCGGACAGAAAACCGGACAGAAGACCGAGCAGCCTCCTGCCGAGGCCGCCGCGCCCGCCGGCTACACCTGGGGCGACTACATCGAGGCCCTCGTGGCAGCGCACGGCACCCTCGCCGCGGTGGCGTGGAAGCTCGTCGAGCGCGGCCTCGCCGAGGACGCCGCCTCCGTCGAGCGGGCCATCCGCCGGCTGCGCGCGCGCGGCCAGCGCGACGGCGGGCTCGTCGGCACGCGGCTCCTCCGCACGTTCGGCATCCCCGCGGACATCGAGGCGCGCGCCCGCTGGATGGGCCTCTACCACAGCCCGTTCGGCGATCTGCCCGTGCAGCTCTGCATCGATCAGCTGCGCCTCTGGGATCGGCCGCCCGTCTCCGAGTCGCGGGCGCGCGTCTGGATCCTGCTCGGGCTCGCGAGCACGGCGCTGCGCCGGCGCGCGTTCGCCGACGCGCGGGCGACGCTCGAGCGCGCCGCCGCCGCCGCCGAGTCCCCCGCCGCCCGCATCGAGCACCGCCTCGCGATGGGCTACCTCGCGTCGCGCGAGGACCCAGACCCCGCGCGCGCCGCGGACGCCGCCCGCCCGCACCTCGACGCCGCGCGCGCCGCGCTCGCAGCGGCGGCCGCCGCCGAGATCGATCCCGTGGATGCCGCCTGCTTCGGGGCCCGGCTCGCCGATCACGAGGCGTTCGCGGCCAACCGGCGCGGCGACCACGCCGCCGCGCTCGCGCGCTACCGCGCCCTGCCCGCCGCGGACGTGCACCCGTTCGCCAGCTACCGCCGCGACGCCGGGCTCGCCTATGGCCTGTACCGCACCGGCGCGCGCGACCAGGCGCTCGCGCTCGCGCTGCGCGCCTGCGAGCACGCCGGCGACGGCGGCTACGTGCGCCTGCGAGCCATGGGCCTGCTCATGGTCGCGCGCATCCAGGGCACGCCCGCGAGCGCGGGCACCCTCGCGCGCGCCGCGGCGATCGCCGCGCGGCTCGAGGACGCCGAGCTCGCGGTCCGCGTGGAGCGAGCGAGCGCGCGCGGTCGGCCGCGCGACGACGCCGCGGCCCCGTGACGCATCACCCGCCCGGGACCTCGCCTCGACGGGCTTCGATCAGAGCGGCGCGGCGGCGCTGGCGGCGACCTCCCGCTCGCCGAGCTAGCATGTCGCCATGAGCGGCACCGGGTACGCGTCGATCCTCGCGCTCGCGCTCGGCCTCGCCCTGGACGCCACCGCCGCCGCCGCGGCGTGCGGCGTCGCGACGCCTGTCCTGCGCGCGCGACACTTCGCGGCCGTGGCGCTCTACTTCGGCGGCTTCCAGGCGCTCATGCCGCTGCTCGGCTGGCTGCTCGCCACGTGGATCGGCCCCGTCATCGCCGCCTGGGATCACTGGGTCGCGTTCGTGCTCCTCGGCGGCATCGGCGCAAAGATGATCCACGGCGCGCTGCGGGCCGCGCCCGATGCCCCCGGCGCGCCCGATGCCCCCGGTGCGCGCGCCGCGAACATGTTCCGCGCGCGCGTCATGCTCGGCCTCGCCGTCGCGACCAGCATCGACGCGTTCGCCGCCGGCATCACGCTATCGATGTTCGAGGTCCCGATCGCGATCTCGCTCGCGACGATCGGCGTCGTGACCGCGGCCGCCGCGTCGCTCGGGCTCGCCGTCGGCCGTCGCCTCGGCGGGCGGCTCGGGCGCGGGCTCGACGCGCTCGGCGGCGCGGTGCTGATCGGCCTCGGCGTGAAGGTCCTCGTCGAGCACCTCACCGCCTGAGCCGGGCCCAAGCCACGCCTCACGTCGACGGCCGCGGCGTCAGCTTCGTGACCTGCGCCGCCTCGACGTAGACCTTCTCGCCACGAGCCCGCGCCGGCGCGAGCGCTGCCGGCTGCGCCGCCTCGGCGCCCGCCGCCAGCTCGCGGACCGTCCCGCGGATCGCGACGTGATCTCCTGGCGCGATCCCGACGAGCTCCGTCTCGCGCAGCGGCACGACGAACAGCTCCGACCGCGGCCCGAACCCGATCCACAGCCCCTGCCCCGCCACGGCGCGCACCGGCACGTTCGCCAGATCGACGGAGTGGCCCGCGAACGTCGCCGGATCGATCCCCGAGAGCAGCCGGATCGCGCTGACGATCGCGCCCTGCTGGTACGGCTTCGACCACCGCGCCTGCGTCTCGATCAGCCGCACCGAGTCGGCGACCAGCACCACCTGATCGCGGTAGCGCGCGGCGAGCACCGGATCGACGCTCTGCCCCAGCGCCTGATCGATCACCTCCGGCGCCATCGGCTGGACCGTCCCGCTGACCACCAGCTCCTCGCCGTCCTCGAGCTGCGTCGGCCCGAACCGCACCGGCGCCCGGGCCAGGACGAGGAGCTTTTTGGGCCACACGACGCCGTCGCCCTCGAGCTCGAACGCGCGCTCGCCCAGCACCTGCTCGACCGTGCCGATCACCGTGACGCCGCGCCCCAGGTAGCGCAGCGGCCGGTCGCGGATGTCCTCGACGCGATCCACGCGCCCTGCCCGCGCCGCGGCCCCCGCCCCGGTCCCGCGAGAATCTCTGTCGCCGTCGCTCCCCCGGCAGCCTCCAAGCGCGCCCGCGATCCACGCGCCGATCAGCCAGCTTCGAACGATCCGCATGCACCTCGCTGGTGCAACCGCGGTGCCCGCGCCGCCCGCGCCGCCCGCGCCGCCCGCGCCGCGCCGCCCGTGCCGTCCCGCAGCGCCCGCGATCCTCGTCCGATCTCGCAGGGCGCTGACCGGCTCGCTGTATGCTGCGCGCCCATGAAGCAGGCCGCGCGCCTCGCGGCGCTCGCGCCGCGCGCCGGGCCCGAAGCTCCCGTATGCTGCGCGCCCATGAAGCAGGCCGCGCGCCTCGCGCTCTTCGTGGTGCTCGCCGCGTGCGCCCGCCCGCCTCGCACGGCGTCCCCGCCGCCGCCGTCCTCGCTGCGCTCGCCGCCGCCGCTCGCGCAGCCACCCGCGCGGCTCGCCACCACCGAGCTGCCCAGCCTCGATCGCTGGCGCCGGCACCTCTCCGACGAGCTGATGCCGTTCTGGACCACGCCCGACGCGCTCGGCACGCCCATCGGCAACTTCCCGACGTTCCGCTGCGCCGACGGCTCCGCCTACCGCGCATCGGCGCCGTGCCCCGAGCTCGCGCGCGGTCCCGGCTGGATCGCCTCCGAGCTTCCACGCGACTACACGCGCATGAAGTCGCGACAGACGTTCACGTATGGCGTGGCCTATCACGTCACCGGCGAGGAGCGTTACCTCGAGTACGCGCGCGCCGGTGTGCAGTGGCTCCGTGAGCACGCCTACGACCGCGCCTCCGGCAGCGCGATCACGTACTGGGAGGCCGGCCAGCCCGGCCCCGCGCCCGAGCGCCGCACCACGCAGGATCTCGCCTACGCCCAGCTCGGCCTCGCGTTCTACTACTACCTGACGCGCGATCCCGACGTGCTCGCCGACCTCCTCGCGCTCGAGCGGCACGTCATGAGCAAGTACTGGGACCCCGCGCTCGGCGGCGGCATGCTGCGCTGGGTGCTCGCCGACGGCGAGACGCCCGGCGACGCGCTCCGGCAAGAGCTCGTCGCGCAGCTCGATCAGATCAACGCGTACCTGCTCCTCGTCTGGCCGCTCCTCGAGGACACCGCCGTCGCCGCCGCCTGGCGGCGCGATCTGCTCGCGCTCGCCGACGTGATCAAGGATCGCTACTTCGCGCCCGAGCACGGCATGTTCTGGGGCGTCCTGCACGATCCCGCGCAGCGCCGGTTCGGCGGCCGCCACCTCGATTTCGGCCACTCCATGAAGGCCCTGTGGATGCTCTACCTCGTCGGGCAGGCCGCCGCGCGCCCCGACCTCACCGACTTCGCGCGCCCGCACGTGGCGCCGCTCCTTCTGCGCGCCGCGCAGCCCTCCGGCTGCTGGGCGTCCGAGCCTCGCCCCGACGGCTCCGTGAACCGCGGCTCGCAGTGGTGGATCTCCGCCGAGCTCGATCAGGCCGCCGCGACGCTCGCCTTGCGCGAGCCCGCGGCTCCCGGCGGGCGCGCGCCCGAGGCCTTCGCGCGGCACCTGCCCAGGAGCTACGCGTGCTGGCTCGAGCGCTTCGTCGATCCCAAGGGCAAGGAGCTGTGGCCGTTCGTCCCCGCCGACTGGAGCCCCGCGACGTTCGCCGATGGCGGCCCCGTCAAGGCCTTCCACTGGAAGAACGGCTACCACGGGGCCGAGCACGCGCTCGTCGCGCTCATCACGACCGCCGGCCTGACTGGCCAGCGCCTGCCGCTGTACTTCGCCTTTGTCCGGCCTCCGGACGCGTCGCGGATCCAGCCGTACTACTTCCGCGGCCGCATCGCCGCGCGCCGCGATCACCCGCTCCCCGCCCACCCCCGGCTGCGCGGCGCGGCCGTGGAGTTCGCGGACATCCAGTGAGCGATCCGCCGGCGCCGCCGCTCGCGCCCGTGGCGCCGCCCGAGCGCCTCGCCGTCCTCGACGTGCTCCGCGGCGGCGCGCTGTTCGGCGTGCTCGCCTCGAACGTCCACATGCTGTTTGGCACCCGCTGGCTGCTCGGGCCCGCCGGCGCGACGCTCGATCAGACCGCGCTCGACCGCGCCGCCGCGACCTTCGTCGAGATCGCCATCGCCGGCAAGGCGATGACGCTGCTCACGTTCCTGTTCGGCCTCGGCTTCGCGATGCAGCTCGTGCGCGCCGACGAGCGCGCCGGCGAGCCCGGCCGCGGCGAGCCCGGCGCCGCGCCCGGCGACCCCGCGCGCCGGCTGCTCGTGCGCCGCCTCGCGGCGCTGCTCCTCTTCGGCGTCTGCCACGTGACGCTCGTCTGGTGGGGCGACGTGACGTGGACCTACGCCACCTCTGGCCTCGCGCTCCTCGCGTTCCGGCGCCGCGCGCCGCGCACCCTCCTCGCGTGGTCGCTCGCGCTCACCGTGATCCCGCACGCCGCGATGAACCTCCCCGAGCTCGGCGCTGCCGTGCGCGGCGTGCTGCCTCACCCCGCCGATCCCAAGGCGTTTCGCGCCGAGCTGCTCGCGGCGATCCACGGCACCGACTTCGCCTCGCTCGCCTGGGCGCAGGTCCGCCACGCCGTCTACTTCGTGTCGGTGATCGCCGGCTGGTACTTCCCGTGGCTCGTCGGCCGGTTCTTGCTCGGCTACTACGCCGGCACGCGACGGCTGTTCGACGGCGACGGCGCCGCGCACCTGCGGCTGTTCCGGCGGCTGATCCCGTGGGGGCTCGCGCTCGCGCTCGCCAGCATCGCCGTGCACCAGCTCCTCGGCTCGAGCCTCATGGCCGACCACGAGCTCCTCGTGCCCGGGCGGCTCGCGGTGATCACCCTCACCGATCTGGGCGTCCTCGGCCAGGCCGCCGCCTACGCGTCGATCATCGTGCTCCTCCTCCAGCGGCCCGCCTGGCGCCGGCTGCTGCTCGTCCTCGCGCCCGTCGGCCGGATGCCGCTGACGACGTACCTCTCGCAGAGCGTCGCCGCGACGTTCGTGTTCTACGGCTGGGGCCTCGATCGCGCCGGCCGCACCGGCGCCGCCGGCAGCCTCGGCATCTCCGCCGTCATCTTCGCGCTGCAGATCGCCGCGGCGCACCTCTGGCTCCGCCGCTTCCGCTTCGGCCCCGCCGAGTGGCTGTGGCGCGCGCTCGCCTACGGCCGCCGCCCGCCGCTGCGCCTGTGACCCGCGCGCGCCTGCGCTAGTTGAGGCCGTACTTGCGCGGCCCCGCGAACCGGAAGAAGCCGCCCGCCTCCTCGTCGGCGATCGTGGCCGCCTCGGCGCCGAAGTACCGGCTCCGCAGCTCCTGCAGGTGCGTCTCGAGCTCCGCGCCCGCGTACCGCGTCCCCAGCGCGGCGCGCGCTGCCATGTACTCCTGGCCCACCGCCCAGCGGCGATCGCGCTCGGTGTCGAGCGTGTCCCACCGGCCGAGCGCGGCGTCGTCGAGGCCCAGCCCCTTGCGCACGTCGCGCAGCGCCTGGGATCGCTCCGCCGGAGGCAGGGCCCCCAGCTCGCGCTGCACCGAGTCCAGCGCGAGGAACCGACTCAGCACCTCCTGCCGGTGATCCTGCAGGTACGTCTCGGCATTCTCCTGGTGCGTCTCGACGAGGCTCTCCTTGTACTGCGCCAGCCGATCGCCCACCGTGGCGTTCGGGAGCCCCTCGATCGCCGCGAGCGCATCGGTGACCGCCTGGCCCTTGCGCTCCGACGCCCAGATCTCCTCGGCCGCGTCGCCGAACAGCCGCTTGCGCGCCTCCCACATCGCCTCGCGGCGCTCGCGCTCACCCAGGCCGCGCAGGCGCCCTTCGTTGGCCCCAAGCCACGCCTCGTAGTCGAGGCGGTGCCCGAGCATCGCCGCGATCTCATCGTAGCGCTCGGGGAACGCGGCGCGCACCACGGCGAGGAGCTCCGCCTGCCAGCCGTCCGGGCTCTTGCCCTGGAAGTGGCGCATGAGCTTCTCGATCATCTGCATCTGGACGTACCGGCTCGCGATGTGCTTGCCGAAGCGCCCGCGCAGGTACGCCACCAGCTCCGTCGGATCCGCCGGCAGCGCGCCCGCCGCCGCCCCCGGCCGCGCCGCTCCGCCGCCCGCGCGCGCCGCGAGCACCGAGGGCCCGCCGCCCGGCGCTGGCGCCGCCGCCGGCGCCGGATCGCGCCAGATGCGCACGATCACCAGCACGGCGGCCGCGACCGCCGCGAGCGCCACGATCGCCGCGAGCTTCCGCCTGCTCATGCGAGCGCCTGGCTCAGTCGTACGTCGCGATGTACTGGAAGATCGCGGCGTAGAACTCCATCTCGTCGAACGTGTCTGGCCCGACGCCGATCACGTCCATGTGGTCCTGGTTGATGACGTCGGACGCCGACGTCATCTGCGCCGACGTCGGCGCGTTCAGGCTCGAGGCGTAGCCGAGGGTCGTGTTGGTGGAGATCGTGTCGAGGCTGAACGCGTTCTCGCTGTACTTCAGGCGATAGCCCATCTGCTGCGAGTTGACGCCCACGAGGCCGTCGTCGTCGTTCTCGCTGCGCGCCCCGTCGCCCCTGCCGCCCGCGCCGTCGTTGTCGCAGTCATCGAGGCAGTAGCCGTCGCCGTCGATGTCGTAGAACACCTTCGACAGGAGGTACAGCGCGGGGTTGACGCTGAGGCCGTCCTGCGCGGTGATGAGCGACGCGTACCGGGTCGCGTAGCGCGAGTCGACCGGGTACTGCGTGTTGAACGCGCGCATGCCCGTGGTGACGCCGTCCGTCGCGCTGAAGTCGTTGTAGACGAGCTGCTTGGCGCCCGCGACGCCGTCGTTGCCCGACTGATAGATGATGTCGCCGAAGTAGCTGGCGAGCGCGTTGATGACGCTCGTGACGCCCGGCCCCAGGTCGAGGATGTACTTGGCCACCGGCGAGCCGCGGTGCGGCGACGAGATGCTGATCGCCTGGCTCACGACCGTGTACCCGCGGCGCTCGTACAGGACGCGCGCCGCCTTGCGGATATCGAGGCCGCCCTGCGAGTGCCCGACGAGGTTCACGCGCGTGGCGCCCGCCGTGGCCATGAAGCCCTCGACGTCGTTCGCCAGATCGAGGCCGCGCACCTCCGACGTCTGGAACGGCTGCACCTGGGCGACGTACGCCTTCTGCCCCGAGTCGATATCGCCGTTGCAATACACCTCGAAGAGCTCGTCGCACGGATCGCCGACGAACGTCCCGTAGTCATCGCCCCAGTAGTCATAACCAAGGATGTTGTTGAATCCCGCCATGCCGTGCGCGAACACGACCGGGTACGTGGTGCGCGCAGCACCCGCCCCCGCGTCGCCATCGCCGATGGCCAGGGACGCGGACAAAGCCAGCAACGTGTATCCGAGCTTCTTCATTGCTCTACTCCTCGAAGGGCCTCGATCGATGCGGCCGGAGTATAGGGATCGAGGCGCGCCGGGATAGGGAAATCGCGCGCGTCGTCGCGCAAGTCATCCGTCACCTGGAGCTATCCAGTCCACGGCCCGTTCACCACGTATGGAAGCCCACGCCCCCTACAGCCGCGCGCGCAGCCGCACGCCGCTCCTCCTCGCCGCGGATGAGAGCCACGGATATCCAGACGTTTGCGCCATCTAGGAACGCCGGCTTTCCTAACGCGTTCCGCTAGTAAAGCCCGCGTTCCTAACGCCACGCGGCCCGCTGCCCCGCCCCCCGTTGGCCCTCAAGTGAACCGACGTTAAGCTTCCGTTCGTACGAACGTAGAACGAGGCCGCCATGATCAAGAAGCTCTCCGCAGTCGGCAACAGCCTCGGGCTCATCATCGAGCGGCCGATCCTCGAGCTGCTCGGCATCGACAGGGACACCGAGCTCGAGGTCAAGACCGACGGCGAGGCGCTCATCATCCGCCCGGCCCGATCCGGTAAGAAGGAGCGGGTCCGGGAGTCCACGAAGCGGATGATGTCCGTCCACCGCGAGACTCTGCGGAAGCTGGCGAAGTGAGCTGGGACGAACCGGAGTTCCTCGACGTCGAGGAGGTCCTCGAGATCCACACGACTCAGCTCGAGCTGTTCGGAGGCGCTGCGGGCGTGCGCGAGCGCGGCCTCCTCGAGTCGGCCGTGGCCCAGCCTCAGATGTCGTTCGGCGGCGAGCTCGCGCATCAGGGGCTCTTCGCGATGGCCGCAGCGTACCTCTTCCATATCGTCAGGAACCACCCGTTCGTGGACGGGAACAAGCGAGCCGGGCTGCTCTCGGCCCTGGTCTTCCTCGACGTGAACGGCATCCGCATCGACCACCCGTCCGAGGCGCTCTACGAGCTGACCATGGGTGTGGCCGAGGGTCGCGTCGACAAGGTCGCGATCGCCGCCGAGCTCGAGCGCATCGCGAAGTCCAAGCCGTAGCCCGCGCCGGCTGCGTCGATCGCGGCCGCGGCGCGGGCGAACGCGGCGAAGGAGGTGAGCGCGCGTGCTCAGTGCCCCAAGGACCCGACGAGCAGGAACAGCGCCGCGAGCGCGAGCACGCCGCCGCCCGCGATCGCGGCGCCCCGCTCGAGCGACGAGGTGTCGCCGCAGGCCGCCAGGCAGACCCCCACCGCGCCGAACATGAGGCCGAAGCTTCCCGCCGTCTCGGCGCGCGCACGATCGAACCGGATCTGCCGCCGCTCGAGGGCCGGCTCGGCGACCGCCTGCGCCGCGAGGCACCCCGGCGCCGCCGCGTCGTCGACGCACCCCGCGACCAGCTCGCGCACCGTCACCTGCAGGGTCCGCTCGAGGTCGCCCTCGCGGATCCGGATCGTCACCACCTCGTCCGCCGACACCCGGATCGCGCTCGTGGGGCTCGTGACCACCGCGCTGCCGTCCTGCATCAGCGGCCGGGCCTGCTGCGCGATGTCGAACGGCGTCACCGTCGCGCGCGTCGTCATGCACGCGGACGCCGCGATCGCCGCGACCGCCGCGATCGCCGCGAGCACCCAGTCGATCCGCATCGGCAGATTCTAGCCCGGGCCCTTCCGGATCCGGGCTCGTTTCAGCACGCTCGGGCCCCAAGGACCAAGACCCAGACCCATCACGAGCGGAGCGACCCATGAAGAGATTCCTCGCCATCTACATCGGCACCCAGGCCGCGCTCGAGCGAGCGCAGTGGGAGACACTGGACGAAGGCAAGCGCAAGGAGCTGGAGGCCGCCGGCATCCAGGCCTGGATGAAGTGGGGGCAGATCCACGCGGCCGCCATCGTCGATCACGGGAGCCCCCTCGGGAAGACGAAGCGCACGTCCGCGGAGGGGATCGCCGACTTCAAGAACAGCATGACCGGCTACGTGATCGTACAAGCCGAGTCGCACGAGGCCGCCGCAAAGCTGTTCGAGGACCACCCCCACTTCACGATCTTCCCCGGCGACTCGGTGGAGATCATGGAGTGTCTGCCGCTCCCCGGACAGTGACGTAGCCGCCCCGCGTTCGGCTACGCTCGCCATCACGCGTGCGCCCCGGCGCATCCCGCGCTTCACGCTGCCGAATGACGAACATCGCCGAGCTCGATCCGCGCCTCGAGGGCACGTGCGCTGCCGTCCGGGAGCTGCTCGCGCAGGGCCTCGACGTGACGGGCCAGCCCGTCCGCTCCTTCGCGCAGCGCGCGGCGATGGCCGACGAGCGCGCCGCGTACCGCGAGCGCGGCGGCGCGGCGTACCGCGAGCGCGGCGGCGCGCGCCCAGTCGTGCCACGGCTCACCGACCAGCGCGGCACCGCCGAAGGATCTGACCGGCAACACCGTCGCCACCGCGCGCGGCGTCGGAGCGCACGTCGCGCACCTCAGGCCCTCCACGTGGCACCGCGCCATGCCGTGCTCGAGCTGCCACCGCGTGCCGACGACGGTCGCCGCCCCGGGCCACCTCGACGGCAGGCACATCGGCGAGGAGAACATCGTCAACGCGAACCTGCACGTCAACGGCGTCCACGAGGTGAAGATGGCGAACGGCACCTACAACGCCACGACGCGACAGTGCGCAAACACCGGCTGCCACGGCACCGAGACCTGGTAGCAGCATCGAAGATGTACACGCCCACGCGTACGCTCCGCTCTGTCCGAGACGTGCACATGGCACGCGACGTCGATGTCGCGAAGACATCGCGTGCGAGGCCCGGCGCGACGAGCAAGCTCATGAGGTTATCGATGGCGGAGTTCTTGCTGGGCGTTGGGCTCGATGCGCCAGCTCAGCCTCAAGCTCCTCAGCTCGTCCCTACCCGCCCTGTTCGTCGTCCTCGTCGCTGCGTGCGGCGGCGACGACAGCGGCATCGACCCCACCGACGTGCGGTTCGGTGACACGGCCCTCGTGGTCGTCGTCAACCCGGTGGTCAACGACGTCAACCGGCGCCCGGTGCCTCCACCCGGTTCGACGCTGAACGGCATCACGCTCCGATCCGACGACGGAATCTCCGACACGACCGAGGCCGACGGGGTCGCCGTGCTCGCACCGCTTGCGTCCGGGGCCAGGACCATCCAGGTGTCCGGCAGTGGCATCGATGGAAGCTTCACCGTGATGATGGGGGCAGGCGAGCTCCGCGAGATCGCACTCTCGGCCGAAGGCGGACGCGTCGAGGTCATGCTCGACATCGACTACAAGACGGACCGGGTCGTCGAGATCTCCCCGGCGATGACCAATGCGCAGGTCAACGACGCGATCCGCGTGAGCGACCGCGTGGTGTTCCTAGCGGGCGGCGTCTACACCGGGGATCTCGATTTCTCGGGAAGCCGGGTCACGCTGTTCGGCGAAGGCGTCCTCGGCGGCACCGTCACGCTGCAGGGCAACGTGATGATGTCCGGCAGCGACAGCCGGATCCGCGGCGCGCGGATCACGGGGAACCTGAGCGTCCCCGCCAGCGGCACTGGCCTGAGCTTCTCGCGCGTCGACGGCATGACGACCGCGGTCGGCAGCGACGTCACGCTGCTGGCGAACGCGCTCTGCGGAGGTGCCTCGGTCACGGGCTCCGGCTCGTTTGCCGTCGGCAACTCCGGCGTGGCGCCGACGACCGCGTGCCGGTGAGGGAGACGGAGCCGCTCGAGGACTCGAGACGAGGACATCCTCGTGTGGCGAGAGCTCCCTTCGCCGACACCATGGGCACACCGCTTGCCAGGCCGGGGGATATCCCGATGTTGGGGTTCTGATCGCGAATAGCAACGACGACTCGTCAGCTAACTCGGAGGGCGCCATGGGAATCAGATCTGGAATGGAAACGTTATTGAGCTGACCATCGGACTGATCGGCCTGATCGCAACTCGGCAAGTGGATTGCCCAGCTGCTCCTACCCGACGAGGTCGTGCGCTGGGAGTGGAAGCAGTTTCGCCAAACGTTCGTCTACGCCGCCTCGCAGGTCATCTGCTCCAGCCGACAGGTCATCATCCGGATCAGCGCGGCGCACCGCTGGTCGCCGCACATCAGAGGCTTCAGCCGTAGCGCCCTGCGGAACTTCCATCTTGAATTCGCCGAGAGTCGCGCCCCGCGGGACTTGTGCACGAGAGAGGTCTGCTTGCATGCAAGCACTTCGGTGGGAGCGAGTGCGGTATAGAGCAGACGATGCTGGCAGCTCCAGCCCTGGTGCGCGGCGTGGTGTTCGATCTGAACGGCACGCTCGTCGACGATATTCGCTTCCACCGCGACGCGTGGTACGCGCTCGCCGAGGAGCTCGGCCTCGCGATGGACGAGGCGCGGTTCCAGTCGTTCAACGGGCTCAAGAACGCCGACATCATGCCGAAGCTGCTCGGGCGTGACGCGACGGCAGAGGAGACCGCACGGCTCGGCGAGTGCAAAGAAGCAGCCTACCGCGCGATGTACCGCCCGCACCTCGCCCTGATGCCTGGCGCGCTCGCGCTGCTGTCGCGGCTGCGCGCCGCAAAGGTCCCGATCGCGATCGCGAGCTCTGCCCCGCCGGAGAACCGAGCGATGGTCATCGACGGGCTGGCGCTCGGCGCCTACGTCGATGTCGTCGTCGCGGCGGAGCACTTGCCCGGCAAGCCGGCGCCAGACGTATTCCTCGAGGCCGCGCGCCAGCTCGGCGTGGCCCCGGCCGACTGCCTCGCCTTCGAGGACGCGGCCAACGGCGTTCGAGCCGCCGCCGCTGCGGGCATGCTCGTCGGTGCGGTCACGACGAACAACCCGGCCCATGTGCTGCTCGAGGCAGGCGCCGTGTTCACAGTCGCGGACTTCACGATGCTCCCGCCGGAGATCGACGCACGCTTGCCACACGCGGCGCTTCGCCCGGAGTGACGTGAGCGCCCCGCCGACGAGCTCGTCAGCTCCCGCTGTCGAGCGCGACCAGCCTGCCGTCCACGAGGGCCGCGTCGTCGCGCAGGCCGTTGCGGCCTGCGAACACCGACACGATCACGCGCCCCCGCTGGCCCGCGATGCTCCCGGCATCGATGGACAGCCGATCCAGGATGCCATCGTGGACGCTGGCGGTGCGGGGCAGCAATGGGATGGTCTCGCCGCCCTGCTCTAGCTCGAAGGCGATCTCGAACATGACGCCATCCACCTGGGCCATCTCTTCCGGCATGGGCCGCGCCGATGCCAGCATGCCGAACCCGACCCGAAGCTCGATCCGCCCGGACGGTACCGTCATCATGGGAAACGCTCCGCGCAGGGCGCGCTCGCCCGGGTTGGGCGGACGGACGAAGATCACGGACGAGTAAGTGAAGCCGTCTTCCAGGACCTCCCTGCTCCGCACCTGCACGGCCGCGCCGCCGTAGGCCGGCGGCGCGCCGAAGGACACCTTGCCGGCGCTGGTCGACCACTCCGCGAGGGATGCCTGCGTCAGGAGGTTCCACGCCACCGTCTCCCGCCGCACCTCCAGGCTCTGCGGCGAGGCGGCCGAGGCGCCAGCGACCTGGATCTCCACCGGCCCCCGCCCGATCACGTCGGGGACCCGGAAGCTGATCATCGACGGCGATGCCACCAGCACCTCCGCCGGTTGCCCCAGCACACGCACCTGGCTCGCATCCTTCGGCGAGAGCAGATTGGCACCCGTCACCATCACCTCCTCTCCGGCGAGGGCGGCGATCGGCGTCACGCTCAGGATACGAGGCGGGAGGAGGAACCAGCTCGTCCCGGTGGAGGCCACCTCCTGATCCAGGAGGCCGCGGAGCTCGATCGGGCCCGTGGTCGCCCCTGCCGGCACGCGCACGCGCGCCCGGTTGCCGTGCCGCTCCAGGATCTCCGCCTCCACCCCGTTGAAGAACACGCGGGCGGCCTCGTCGAGCCCGGCGCCCATGAGCTCCACCACGGTGCCCTCGCCGCCCTGACGAGGGGAGAAATCGTCGAGCCGCAGCACGGGGAGCGTCGAGTCGTCGGCGAGCTGGCCAAAGCGGTAATAGCTCGCCCCGGGGAGCACCAGATAGTCCCCTTTCATCAGCACGACGTTGTCCCAGCGCTGGTTGTCTCCTTCGGCCAGCAAGGCGACGCTCGTCACGGTGAGCGGACCGGACGCGAGCCGGTGGAGCACTTCCTGGTTCAGAGCGAGCACGAGCTCGCTATCCGTGAGAGACAGTTGCAGCAGGTAGCTCTCGCCCGGCAGCTGCGTCAGCTGCTTCTCGGCGAGGGGGCTCGCGACGCCCTGCGCATTCACGCGCTGCCAGGTGAGGACTGGACTCGTCCCCGTCAAGCGCACGCGGAGATCGAGCCGCTCGCCTCCCGGCAGACCGAGCGCGAGGCCGAAGCACTCGGCGCGCAGCACATCGGCATAGACCGTCAGAGTCTGGAGCGGGAACGCGGCCACCGCCTGGGGCTGAACGAGCCGCAGGCGGGCAGCCCCCGTGCTGGCGAGACGTCCGCGCTCCACGCGCCACGCGCCCACCTCGGGCAGCCAGCCGGCCAGCGTGCCGTCGAAGCGGTCGTCCATCACGAGGTCGCCCGTGCGGCTCATACCCGTGATCAGCGTGATCTTGTTCGTGCTCTCGCCCGTGGTCTCCGCGTGCGATCGCCCCGAGTAGACGCGCTTGCGAATGAGCTGCACGTATCCCGTCGCGGCGTCCAGCGGCACGCGGGTCTGGATCGCCTTGCGATCGGCGGTGACGGCCAGCACCGGCGCCTCGCTGATGCCGCCCACCGCGTCGAACAGCAGAGTCATCATCTCCGGATCGGCGTCGAGCCCTTCGGCCCAGATGGACAGCACCGCGCCCGGCCAGCTCACGGTCTGGCCCAGCCGGACGATCTTGGGCACGACATAGAAGATGTCCCGGGTGGTGATCTCGTTGGTGTAGCCGCCCCCGAAGGTCTGCCGAACGCGCAGCGGACCATCGAGCGCGCCGGCCGGCACGTTGAAGCGAAGCTGGCCCGGCGTCTGGAGGAGGAAGTCTTGCCGGGCGATGATCGCGGGCCCCATCGCCACCTCGGTGATTTGATCGAGGCCGCCGCCGAGCACGGTGACCTGCTCGCCGACCCGAGCCTGACGCGGACTGACCTTCTCCACCCGAGGCAGCACGAAGAACGGGCGCGACAGGGTCTGTTCGTGCGGCCCCATGACAAGCGTCAAGGGACCGGAGCCCGCGCCCTCGGGGACCTCCACAGTCAGCTCTCCGGGCGAGACCACCTGCTCCGACTGGCTCATGACCCCGTTCGCGAACCGGATCCGGCAGCCATACCGGAGATTGGAGCCCAGAATGGTGAACGTCGAGCCCCGCCGACGGATCGAATCGTAGGAGCCCCGCTCTGGCGTGAACCCGTGGAAGCTCGGGATCGGCGTGACGGCGCCCCGCCCCTGGGCTCCCGTCGTGCCGTTGGCCGTCTCGATCTCCAGATCGCCGGCCGTGGCGGAGGGCGGCATTCGAAAGGACAGCGCCCGCATCGACAGGCGGACGATCGGCAGCGGGACCCCGTCCACCTCGAGCAGGGTCTGTCCTCCGAGCGTCAGGAAGTTGTCGCCCTGCACCGTCACCAGCTCGCCATGGCGCGCAGCCGGCGGTACCACCCGATCCAGGCGGGGAGCGCCGACCGGCTCGAGCTCCGCGGGAGCCGGCGGGAGCCGCTCGGCCATGCGGGCGAACACCTGGCCCGTGCGGTCATCCACCAGCGCCACTAGCCTGGGCTCCCGCCCCTCGAGGAACGCGGCGATCCACAGGTGAGTCTCCTCCTCGTAGACCAGCTCCACCGTGGGGCGCACGAGCTGCGCGATGATCGCGGCCAGGGCCGGATCTTTGGCCAGCACCGCGGAGACCTCGTCGCGGGAAAGGCGGCTCGGCGGCGGCGCCGGGGACGACTTGGCCTGGGGCACCGACACAAAGCGCAGCTTCACCTCGCTGGCGGCCTCGACGTTCACGTCGCTCTGGCCTGCCGTGGTGGCGTTCAGGGGGATCACGGACAAGGTCGGCGCGCCGCCGCCCTCCGGATAGCGGATCGACATTCCAATCTTGATCTCGAGCTTGGTCTCGGGAATCACGTAGCCGTGATTCGGGATCACGTCGAGCTGGCTGATGCGGCCCTCGGCGAGCGCCCGGGCGATCTCCTTCTGGAACTCGATCTGCCGGCGGTCAAGCGCCTCCTGGGCCTTCGAGACGGCGCGCCCCACCTGGAGGATCATGTTGTCGAATGCCAGCGACGTGTCCCGATAACGGTCCATCGCTCGCGAGGTCTTGTCGTCCTCCGCCATCGTCTACCTCTGCTTCGCCGGCAAGGTGACCACGCTGAACTTGATGGTGACCGAGGCAGTGTCCCGGTCCACGCTCTTGATGTTGGGCAACATGAGCGTCGGATCCTCGGCGTGGCCGCCCTCGATGACCGGCGCCTGCAGCGAGACCTCCAGATCCTTGATGGCCATCTGCGCGATGTCCTCGCCCTCGCCCTCGCCGGAGCGCGCGGAGCGGTTGGCGCGGCTGACGGCTGACTGGAAGCCGCGCATCAGATCGCCGACGCGCACGGGGACGAGCTCGAGGCGCCGCCGCAGATTGGCCTCCTGGGCCGCCGCCTGCATGCTATCGACGCCTTTGCGCACCTCCACCAGCTGGCCAAAGATGGCCCCCATCGATTGCTCCTGGTGGCGGAAGCGCTCCTCCCATCGCTCCTCTCGCTCCTTCTCGGTCTCAGCCTCCTCAGCCTCCTCTTCTTGCAGATCGCCGAGGGCCTCAGACACCGCCGTGACCTGGGCCGCGACCGCGGCAATCGCCTGCTGCTCTTGCTCGAAGCGCGCCTGCCACTGCGCGTTCTGCGCCTCCTCCGCGGCCGCCTCCTCGATCCGCACCGCCGTGAGCTGGGCGGCGAGCGCGGCCAGCGCCTGCTGCTCTTGCTCGAAGCGCGCCTGCCACTGCGCGTTCTGCGCTTGCTCCGCGGCCGCCTCCTCCGTCCGCAGCGCTGTGATCTGGGCAGCGACCGCGGCAATCGCCTGCTGCTGCTGCTCGAAGCGCGTCTGCCACTGCGCGTTCTGCGCTTGCTCCGCGGCGGCTTCCTCCGCCCGCACCGCCGCGAGCTGGGCGGCGAGCGCGGTCAGCGCCTGTTGCTGTTGCTGGAGCTTGGCTTCGAGCTCAGCTTTGGCCGCCCGCTGCTCGGCCAGGTCCACCTCCTCCTGCTGCTGCAGCGTAGTGACAGCCGCTTTCAGGTTGTTGAGCTGTGTCGTGATCGCCGCGAGAGCGGCATCCACGGCATTGAGCCGCGTCTCCCATTGTCCCTGACTTGGATCAGGCATCGTCCTTGCTCCTTCGTTGAGCCGTGACCACGAACCACAGGCGATCTGCGCCTTCGGAGACTCCCACCAGCTCGCCCTGGAACGTGATCGGGATGGGATCGTCGGCGAGCGCGATGCCCGCGGCTCCCAGCAGCGCGCCGCGGCTCCGGGCGAGGGCGCCCAGCGTCGCGGTCAGTAGATCCTCGAACTCCACCGCGTCGCTCTCGTCCCACAGCGGAGGCTGCAGCGGGGGTGCGTTCACGTGCGTCTGCGCCGGAGGGCGCCGCGCGGAGCGGAGCTTCTCCACGGCGTCTCGCACCAGGAGGACCGGGAGCCAATCCGCGTCATCCGCCATCGCCGCTACTCCTTCACTCGCTCCAGGAGGTTGCGCAGGCTGATCGCGCTGAGATCCGGCACCTCGGCCACCGCGGCCAGGGACGGGAAGGGCCGGCCCGCGAGGATCGCCGGCACGGCGGCCGCGTGGAGCCCGAAGATGTCGCGCAGCTCGGCCTCGAAGGCGTGGTTCACCACGGCCAGGGCGGCGCGCGCCTCCACCGCCGTGAACACCACGCCCTCGACGGTGACCGGCCCGCCGCCCCCCGGGTCAGGGTCCCCGGCTCCGAGCTCGTCGTCGGTCCACAGGCGCACGATCTGCCCGTCCTGGTCATTCACCACCACCAGGGCGGAGAGGTGTTGCCCACCCCCGGCCAGCGCGTCGAGGAGGAGCGCGTACCACAGCCCGCTGCTGTATCCCTGCGGCGAGAACGGGCGATAGACCGCCACGAAGTGGGGCGCCGCGGCCCGCGCATAGGCCATGACGACCCGCTTGAGCGTACCGATGCGCCGCAGCACCTCCGCTGCTTCGAGGAGGTGCAGTCCCTGCCCCTCGGCCGCCGGGGCGGCCACGATCCGGGTCTGCAGCAGCGAGGACGCCTTCAGGTTGAAGCCGTACTTGTTCTGGTAGGCGGCGTCCACCATCTGGGTGGTGACCTGGCCCTTGTCGCCGATCTCGAAGGCCAGCTTGATGTCGAACGTCAGCTCGGGGATCGAGTACCACTTGGCCGACATGCCGAACTGCGTATCGAGGCCGGCCTGGTGGATCTCCATCTCGGTCCGCAGCGACGCCTGGTCGAGCGCCTGCTGGGCCTGGGCCAGGCTATCGGCGAGCCTGACCAGGATGTCGTCCACGGGGAGGGACGGGACGGTGGTAGAAGAAGTATCGGAGTTGTCGGGCATGATTTGTCGATCCTAACCAGCAGCCGAAGTTCAGCTTGTTCCAATTAGCATATTACACATTCATACAGAGGTCACAGATGGTTGCCCTGTATTGAATGAAAATATCTCATCCGGAAAACCGGTAGTAGCCAGATCTTCGTCGCGCAACCAGTACAATGGGAACAAGGTGAGGTGGCCCCTGATCGTTTGCAGGGCCGCGGGGTTACCGGGCGCGGTCGTTTCTGCTGCTCTCTGCTGAGAGAGCTCCGCGAATGCATCGCGAGGGAATCCGGGGAAGGTCGCTTCGAGGGCACTGGTGTTCACCTTGGCAATCTCCAGGATGCGGTCGTGAAACAGATCTGACAGGTCCCCCTCGACGAGCAGCTCCATCTCGTTGCGTTCGGAGGCTGTCCACCCCGAGTCAGACGATCCCAGCAGCCCGAGGTGCTCCTTCCACAGCCTCACCCGAAGGTTGCGGGCAACCGTTCGATCGCCGATCAGCGCGGCTATCTCGGTATCTCGATCGCCCAGGAGACTTCGATCATTGATATTCGCGGAACCAATAATCGCATATCGATCATCGACAATCATTGCCTTGGCATGAACGTAGATTTGCGAATAGTACCAACGTTCTCCAATCCCCCCATCAACCACTGTTGGGACCTTCTCGCTACGCACCAGATTGAAAAATTTAACATATCGATTCAACACAAGCATGCACTCGTCGACTGTCGCTGATGGTTGTTTCTTTCGCACTGCCTGCATCCCCCGGCCATAGAGGCTGGCGGGCCCGATCTCCTTCCCGGCCTCTTTAGGCTCTCCGCGAATAATCGTCTGGTATTGCCAATGCATCAGCTCCTGCACACTCCATTTATCTAGTATCCCCTCCGGGTATTGCGGAATTATGATATATACCCGAAATGTCTCTTCCTTCGAGATCGCTCTCTCAAGGCGGCCGCAGATCGCGGACACCACCTTGTTTAAATTCTCATTCCCTTCCTTAAGTAGTGAAGAGAAGAACTGCTGCTCGATATGGATATACGTCTTGGCTTCGCCGATGAGATTGAGGTACATTTCCTCGATACCTCTCTCCGAGCCAAACGTACGCGCAATTTGAACAGCACACGAGCCATTTGCTGAGATATCGGCATCGCCCAGTGCCGTGATCGGCGCGGCTGGGTGATACACCAGATTCCATGCTCGAGTCCCCTGAACCAACGCCCTGTTAGATCTCCTCAGCACGATGGCCTCGCTCCGCTCCTGATCGAGGCTCGAATTCCATCTTTGGACAAAATTATGTGCAACATCGACCGCTGATTTACCCATCAGCTTGACATGGATGTCATGCCAAGGCATGCGGATAGCACTTTGCTCTATGTTATCCACTTGTGGATTATAGCGATTATCTGAAGTTGTCGCCGAGATGGCGAGCGGGTGCTTATACGTATCTCTTCGACCACGCGCGAGATCTACGCCGCCCAGAAACGCACATTTCTCATCCACGACCACCGTTTTTTGATGATGGCTCCAGCGGATGCCTGGCGAGACGCGTACAACATGAATGCGCGCTGGAAAGAGATTCTCGAGAGTATCCTCAGCTTTGTCCTCATCGAGGCCTAGCCCGATTATATCCGGCGGATCAAAAAGCAATAACTTGACAAGGACCCCGGCGGCAGCTCTCTCGCTCAATATGTCCTTTAGAGACTTGTTCGTTTCTGTCATGATAATGTCAGGGGAGATCCACCAGCCAGTGATATAGATGGACTTGGCCGCTGCCATCATGACTGCAGCCATCTCGGCCATGGCACCCTCTCCGTCCACGTAAACGGTCGCCTCGTCACCGTATCTCGGCGGCTTAAACTTGTTCTTACTGACCCAGATGCTGTCCGGAATATCATCTGTTGGCTGCTCGCCAGTCTTGGTGTACTCTACCAGCTTTCCATTCTCCACCTTGGCCTGGCCGACCGTGACTTTGCCGGGCTCGATGACAACGGAGATATCCTGGTACAGCTCGGCGAAGTCCACACCGTTGTAGGTCGTATAGATGAACCCCGAGATGTCCTTCGGTGTGCCCGACGAGGTGGGGATGGACATCGTCGCCCGGATGCATTGATACGCGGCCCCGTTCGGGTTTGCCGTCGACGGTATAGTCTGGGTGGCTTCATACAGGATCTCCTGCACCGTGAAGATGCGGCCCGGCGCCACGGCGGCGAGGTACTCCCCGGATACCGTGCGGGGGGGCAGCGCTTGCGGCGCGTCCGTCTCCTGGATGGGGGGCCAGACATAGTGCGTGCGGGCCCGGAACTTCTCGTCGCTCCAGAGCTCATTGGTCCTGAGCGCGCGAAGCTTCGTGCCCGAAACCAGCTTGGCTTTCGGCAGCATGGATCACACCACCTTCGGATAAGAAACGGTCCCATGTAGCTCTGTGCCCTGCGTGGGTGTCGCGAGCGTGAGCGTATAGGTCCCGGGCTTGATGCCGTCCAGCCGGCCCTTGTTGGCCTGGAGGGGCAGCCGGTAATAGCCTGTGGCACCCACGAGGACGACCTGCGGAACCGACTCTCCAGCGCCGGCCGTCACGGTGATGTCGAAGCTCCCCGACGGTGCCGGGCTTGCGGGTGCATCGCGCGCGACGATCTCCAACACCAGGGTCTGCCCGGCCTTGACCTCGATCGAGAGCTCCTGCTGGAAGCTGGGCGTATCGCTCACGAGGCCCCCTTGCGAGCCAGCTCACGGCCGGGCGCGCGCAACGCATAGTTCCCGGCGGGCAGGTTGTCGAAGTGGAACCGGCCGGCGGCGTCGGTCGTCTGGCGGGCCACCACGGCGCCGCGGGCGACGAGCTCAAGGAGCTGGTTGGCGCCGGCACCGCCGAGGCGGCCCTGGACGGCGGCGCCCGAGGCCGAGCGCAGGTAAAGAGTGCAATCAGGCACGCCAAGGCTGAAGCGTCCGGCGGCCAGGCCCTGGAACGAGAAGCGACCATCGGCCGCGGTGGTCCGCCGGGCCAGCTCGATCCCTCCCTGCTTGAGCACGACGGTGAGCCCCGAGAGCGGCCGGCCCTCTTCGTTCACCAGGTTGCCCGTGATCTCGCCGCCGGAGATGTAGCTGACCTGAGCGCTGAACAGAAAGGGGGGCACTCGCAATCGATAGGTGAACGGTGGCAGTGGACCGGCGCTGAACTTCCCTTCGGCGTTGGTGCTTGACTGGAACAGCTCTCCGTCCGGGGCCGTAAGCTCGATCCGTTGTCCGGTCAGGACCACACCGCCGCTCGTCCGCGCCGTTCCGGTCACCAGGCCATACGGCAACCGATCGAGGATCCGCGCGTGGAGCTGCCGGTTGGGCAGCCGCAGCTTGTGAAGGCCGGGCGGAACGCGAGAGAACCAGAAGTGGCCGTCGGCCTGCGTGGTGCGGCGGAGCACGCCGCCGGGGCACACCAGCTCCACCACCACGCCGCCGGCTGGGCTCCCGGTGGCGTCCCGCACCTGGCCGCAGAGCGACGCTTCGCCGCCGACGAAGCAAGACGGGCCCACGCCGGCCACAGCGGTCGTGTGCGAGCGCAGGTGGAACAGGAAGCGGCGCCGCTCGAAGGTGGCGTGCAGCGAGCTGGACGTGGTCCAGCCCTGCTTGGTCCCCGGCGGCTGCAGCTTGTCGTCCCGGTAGAGCGCCATGAATCGATCGAGCCGCCCGGCGACTTCGATGCCGGTCAGCGTCTCCCAGGCCGGCCGCTGAGCGCCCTGCCGGTCATGGGTCAGCGTGATGGCCTTGAGCGCGGGCGCTCTGCAGGCAAGCAGCGGCTGGTCGAAGACAAAGTCGCCAGCGTCCCCCCCGACAGGCTTCCAGTCCATCAGGTAGTACGGATCCTGCTGTCCGCGATCGACGTAGACCTCGCGGAAATGCCAGCTCCCCACGGGGAGAGCGGTCGCGCGCAGATCGCGCACCACGCGCTCCAGCTTGTCGCGGGTCAGCTTGGGATCCGGTGTCTGGCACAGCAGCATGGCGCGCTCACTCCACCCGAAGCCGTCCGGAGTCCACGCTCCGCGTACGCGGCTCCTCGTCGATGCGCAGCCCGCTCGCGGAGGCGCGCTCCGTCCGCTCGGCCGCCGCCGCCGCTCCCGCCCGGCTCGGCCGGCGCTCGGCCAGCAGATCCTCCCGCTGTGGCCGCCGCTCGGCCAAGAGGTCCTCCCGCCGCGGCCGCCGCTCGGCCAAGAGGTCCTCCCGCTGCAGCCGCCGCTCGGCCAAGAGGTCCTCCCGCTGCGGCCGCCGCTCGGCCAAGAGGTCCTCCCGCTGTGGCCGCCGCTCGGCCAAGAGGTCCTCCCGCCGCGGCCGCCGCTCAGCCAAGAGGTCCTCCCGCTGTGGCCGCCGCTCGGCCAAGAGGTCCTCCCGCCGCGGCCGCCGCTCAGCCAAGAGGTCCTCCCGCCGCGGCCGCCGCTCAGCCAAGAGGTCCTCCCGCCGCGGCCGCCGCTCGGCCCAAAGGTCCTCTCGCTTCGACCGCCGCTCAGCCAGGAGATCTTCGCGCTGCTTCAGCCCCGCACGCCTGGACTCGTTGAACCCGCGTACAACTCGAGCCTGCTCGTCGGGGGACAGATCGCGCGCCACCTCCGCGACCTCCCGCCAGGTCGATGGCGCCGGTGCGCGGGGCTCGCGCACCTCGTCCGTGATCGCCGGCCGGCTCGCCGCGGGCCGCTCCAGCCCCAGCTCCAGCACGGCCGGGGCATCGATCTCGATCGAGCGCGAGCGCTCCATCCGCTCGACGAGCAGCTTCCGGATCCGGAGCGCGCGCTGCAGCGTCTCCTCGTCCAGCTCCGGCGACGGCACCTCCGCGCCATCTGCCTCGCTACGCGAGAGGCCCAGCGCATGCTCCGGCGCGGTGCCGGCAGCTCGCTTCTCTGTCATGAAGCGCTGGATCAGCCGCTGTCGCGTCGCCGCGTCTTCCGCCTCCTTGTCGCGGAGCTCGCGGTTCCGCCGCGCTTCTTGCCGGCGCTCTTCGAAGTACCGCTCCTCGGGATCGCTCGGGATCTCCGCTTGCCGCGCGCGCTCGACGGCCGCGGCTTTGCGCTGCGCATAACTGACCTCGGGGGTGGGCGGCGCGACCGTGGCAGGCGGCGCGCTCGCCGCCGCCCACTCCGGCCGATCGGCCGCGATCCGCTCCCGGAGCTTGCTGACCAGCACCTCGCGATCCACCCCCTCGGGCACGCCGCCCGGGCAGGTGATCGCCAGGAATAGCTCGATGGCCTCGTCGATTGAGACGGGAGGGACTTCGCTCATCGCTCATCGCTTCCCTTCTTCGATGGGCATCTGCAGATCGCCGAAATCCACGTCCATCGAGTCACCCCGGGGACGCTGCGAGGCCGTAGCGGCGGCGCGCTCCTCGGCAGAGCGATAGAGGATCCGCTGCGTCACGACCCCAGCGACGTCCTTCAGTCCCGGCGCGAGATCGTCCATCCAGCGCGCGAACAGGCCAGGCGCCGCCATGGTCGCGCCTATCCGGTGGCCTTGGTGACGCGCTTGATGAACTTCTGCTGCACCTTGGCCATCAGGATCGCGTCGAGCGACTTCTGCGGGCCATTCGGCGGTTGCGCGGCGTGGTCCGCCTCGGCTTCCTGGCGCAGCTTCTCGAGCAAGATCTTGATCCGCTCGACCAGGAGCTCCGGCGCTGGAACGGGCACGATCTTCGTGCGCATCAAGCTGGAGGCGGAGAGATCCTGACTGAATTTCTGCGAGTGGCTCGCGTCCAGGCTCCTCGAAAAAGCGCTGGAGTGCTTGGCCTTGTATCCCGCCTTGACGCTCGCTTCGAAGATGCCGGCGATGCCGCCCGAGCCTTCGGTCTCGATGCTGACCTCGATCTCGGACGCCGAGCTGGCCGTGATCTTGAGCGCCTCGCTCGAGGCCTCCTCCTCGCGGATGTTCACCTCCATCTTGAGCTCGAGGATGGTGTCCACGAAGTGATAGAAGGACGGGATGAACCCGGCCTCCAGCATGGAGATCATCTCACCGCCGATGGCGACCGTGCCCGGTACTCCCATCATCTTGGTGATCGCGACACCTGCCTTGTCGAGCTCGTATTGACCCCACGCGATCCCCTTGGCGAGCTCGAGGATCATCTGCTCGAGCCTCACGCTCGTCAGCGCGTTGCCGACCTTGGCTGTCTCTGCTGCGATGTCGACCATACGTCCCTCCTGTTGCGGGCACCTGCGGCGTGACTACGTGGAGGGCGGCGTCGCCGGCGGCGTGCTTGGAGCGCCGACCGCCGCGAGCTTCGTCTGGACGGCGGCCATCGCGCCCTGGTAGGTGCCCAGCGCGGCGAGCAGCGCCGGCTTGAGGACCGCCTGATCGCCCACCGATGTGTCGGAGTAGAAGGCCCCGATCGCGGCGACCTTCGCGACGACGACATCGAGCTGCCCCTGGGCCGCAGCGCGATCCTCGGCCGTGCCGCCGAGGGCCCAGTGCTCGTCGGTGAGCGAGGCGTGGCCCTTCTTCAGGGTCACCGCGGCGGCGGCGAGCTTGTTCGCTCGCTCGCGGTTCTCCGTGTTGATCGCGACCGTGAGTAGATTCGTGTCCGAGCTCATCGTCGTGATGAGCGCGAGCTGTGCCGTCACGATGACCTTCGCCTCGGCGGCGAGGCGCACCTGCCGCTCCAGCTCCTTGCGCTGCTGGACCTTGGCCCGGATGATCTCCTCGAGGACCGTGGGCGGGGGCACCGGCACGATCTTGGTCTTGACGACGGACGACGCCTCCACAGCAAAGTTGTACGTGGAGGAATACTTGGCATCGACCGTGGTCAAGGAGAGGTTCTTCTGCTTGAACGAGCTGGACGCAGACGACTGCGCCGACTGCGATCCCGAATAACCGTACACGTTGTAGCCGCCGCCCCACCACCAACCCCAGCCCCAGTTCACGCCATAGCCGCTCGAGGAGCTACTCGACTGACTCCCATGCGACGACTGCCCCGAACTCTCGTTCTCGTCGTACTGCGTCGAGCTAGATTCCTGCTCGACGGTCTCCTCGAACTTGGTCGACACGGCGACGCGCAGCTCGAGGACGGTATCGACGAATTGATAAAAATTGGGAGTGAATCCCAGCTCGATCAAGCTGATGAGATCAGGCTCGTTCGTCCCGGGGCGCTTGCCAAATGCGACCTGCGCGTCGCCCATGAACCGCGCGATCTTCATACACTCGAAGTCGAGCTGAGCCTGCCCCCTGGCGATCCCGATCGCCAGGTTCGAGACCATCTCCGCGAGCCCCATGCTGGTAATCGCGCCCGTGACGGCGCGTGCCTCGGTGCCAGCCTGCTTTTGATCAGCCACAGACCCCTCCTCGACGTTCGAACTTCCGAAGACGCTCGTGAACGAAGGATGAGCAGTACGCCGGTGCTCCGACGCATTGCTCACCACCCCAATTCGCTCACGGTGCCCTAACGGATCCGTGCCGTCAAGGCAATTACTTTGTGGGCGGCTCTTTTATGTCTGTGTCTGACCCATTTCCGAACGCCACCGCCAGATAGCAGAAGAACCGCTCGGCACAGAATCCTCGTCGAGAACGATCACCAGCGTAGGCTGACGCGGTGCCGCAAGAGTGCCACGTATTGCGGCACCCTTCGGTAGTAAATGTGTAAGAACGCCGCGATGGCTTCCTTGAATGCACTTACTTCACTCTGTAGCAACACTCGAGGTTCATCGACGCCACCCATCGACGAGCGCAGGACGAAGCCCGGCCCGGCCCGGCCCGACACGGATTGGCTCGGGACGTGCAGGCGATCCGATGCTAAGCCTTGGCGTGGCGACGTATCTGATCCGGTGCGCGGAGACCGGCCGCGAGCAACAGGCGCGGCTCGGCAAGCTCCGCAATGATCTCGCTCGCGTGATCGCCGAGCGGCTGCCCGGCGCACACATCGAGACCGCACCCGGGCGGGTCGTCGTCGAGGCAGGCGAGGCCGCCGAGGATGTGCTCGCGGCGCTGCCCGGCGTCAGCAGCGTCTCGCCCTGCGCGCGCGTCCCGTTCGACGAGCTCGAGCGCGCGATCGTGGAGCTCGCACGCGACCACCGAGCGACGGCGAGCACGACCGTGGCGATCCGCATTCGCCGCGGTGGCGAGAAGTCCGGCGCCTCCGCGCGCGAGCGACGGCCCGACCTCGTGCGGCGCCTCGCCCACGCGATCACCGCCGCGACCGGCGCGCGCGTCGACCTCAGCCGGCCCGAGCTCGAGATCGGGATCGAGCTCCGCGGTGACGACGCGTTCGTCTTCGACCGCATCGTGCACGGGATCGATCGCATCGGCCCGATGACGCCACCCGCCGCCGGAGAGCCTCGCTTCGTCGCCGACCAGATGCTCGGCCGGCTCGCTGCGCGCTTGCGCCTGCTCGGCTACGACACGCTCACCGTGTTCGACATCGCCGACAGCGAGGTCACCCGGCTCGCCGCCGCCGAAGGCCGCATCCTGCTCACGCGGGACGGCCCGCTCGCCCAGACGCGCGCCGTGCCGGTGCACTTCGTGCAAGCAACGGCGCCGCGCGAGCAGCTCGCGGAGGTGCTGGCCGCGCTCCAGCTGTCGCCCGATCCCGCGCGCCAGTTCACGCGCTGCACGCGCTGCAACGCGCGCCTCGAACCGGTCGAGGAGGCCGTGGTTCGAGATCGCCTGCCGGAAGGTGTCCGCGGCCGCGAGCAGGTGATCCTGCGCTGCCTCGGCTGCGACCAGCTGTACTGGCACGGCTCGCACGTCGACCGCATCCTCGCCGAGCTCGCGCCCTGATGACCAAGGACGATGTCGAGCGGCATATCGACCTCGCCTTCGCAGGCGAGGCGATGCCGCGCACCGAGCGCGAGCTGTGCGAGCCAGGCATCGAAGCGCCCTACGTGATCGAGCATTTCCTCGGGCGCGCTCGCGACGACGTGCACGCCGCGAGCTTTCGGCCATCGCTGCACATGGAAGATTTCACGTACATGACGCGGGCCGCGGTCGCGTACTACCTGCCGCCGGTGCTGAAGCTGGTGCTGCGCGAGCCGCTCGGCTTCGAGCTGTGGACGCATCTGAGCGGCTTTCTGCGCAGCGCGCGGCATGCGTCGGCCGACAACCTGCGCGATCTGACGTCGTCGCAGCTCGCAGCCATCGCGGATTGCCTCGCCTTCCTCGCCGACGAGCGCGACGGCTCGTTCGGATTCAAGGCCAAAGACGCGCGCAAGCTGGCGACCTTGTATCGAGAGCTCGCGGCCACGAGGTGAGCGGACGAGCGTGATGCGTTCGTCGAGCACTCGGCCGCCGCAAACACGCTGTCACTCAGGCGGCGCCCGGAACTCCGCTCGAGAAGGAGATAGCCGATCGCGTGATCATCGTCTTTGCGTGATCTTGAGATCAGCCGCGAACCGACGAGCTTGCCACGAGGGGCGGCTCGACCAGGGGCGGCAGTCCGGCGAGCCGTAGTCCTCGCCGTGCTAGCCTGATCGGCGATGGCCACGCCAGGGCCCCACGATCGCCGCCAGGAGCTCTACGATGCTTACTGCGCGGTACCGGAGCACGAACGAGCCGAGATCATCGACGGGACGCTGTATGTCTCACCAAGGCCGGCGCCGCGGCATGCGAATGCGACAACCGTCCTCGGCGGTCAGATCAACGGCGCCTTCCAGCTCGGCAACGGCGGGCCCGGCGGATGGTGGGTCCTCTTCGAGCCAGAGCTCCAGCTGGTGTCGCTGGAGCCGATGGTTCCGGACCTCGCCAGCTGGCGCGTGGAGCGCATGCCGGCGCTGCCGGAAACCGCGTTCTTCCAGCTGGCACCGGACTGGGTGTGCGAGGTCCTGTCGAAGTCGACCGAGATCACGGATCGCACGAAGAAGCTGCCGATCTTCGCCGCGCACGGAGTCGGCCACGTCTGGCTGATCGATCCGATCGCGAAGACGCTCGAGGTGCATACACTCGGGACAGACCGGCGGTGGCGCGACGTCCGGATCTACGAAGGTTCCTCGCGGGTGCGCGCAGCGCCGTTCGAGGCGATCGAGGTCGATCTGTCCCGTCTGTGGGACTAGAGCCCAATGGGCGTGTTCCGTCGGGGTTCGAAGCTGTGGATCCGGTTCCGCGACGCCGATCGCAAGTGGCGCAACGAGCCCACCGGGGACGACGTGGCCAGGAGGCTCTCGCGAGCGCGATGCACGACGAGGTCGTGCGCCGCGCCGCCGAGAAACTCGAGGGGCCGCTCGCGGTCGGCGAGACCGCCAACCGGTCTTGCTCGTCACAGCGAGCGCAACTACGGGCGATGCATCAGGTTCTGGGCTCCGGAGGAGGGTCTCGAACCTCGCCAGGACGAGCCGACAACGACTTGAGTCACGCGGCCTTGCAGTCGTCTGCGTAGGTTAGCTCGCTCCCTCATCCGGCCACGTCCCGCCTGATCCCGCTGGATCTGGTGTGGCGTGGCAAGATTTTGCCACGCGGTTTCGAGGGGGGTGGTTGATGCTTTCTTATGATCTTTCCCTCGAGCCGTGCCGCGCATGTGACCCGCTGGTCGAGGTAGAAGCGCGCGCCGACGCTCAGGGCTGAGCATGGGGCTTGCCGATAGGTGACGCCGACGGTGTTCCCACACCGCTGGCGTTGTGCTCCGCGCCGGCCACCTTGCCGAGTCCGACACGAAGCCATTCACACATCGTCCCATTACGCGCTCGACGTCAAGGGCTGGCTCGCATCCCCACCGACGGTCGAGGCTGCGCGCCCGAGCGCCTGCGTGTGCAGGGCGGCGAGCCGTCTGATCGTCTGCCCCGCGGGGTTCACCTGATCTCGGAACTTGTCGACGACAGACCGGTCGCCTTCATCAGGTACCGCCACGAAGACCCGATGCAACGTGGCCAGGTTGTCGGGGGGTGCTCGGAACTTCGCGCTCCTGCGCTGTCCGCGATCGCTGCCATCGGATTTCGGCCACGGCCAGCCCCCTGGTACTGTTCCCGGAATGAAGCGCCGCCTCCGCAAGAAGAAGCGCGTGGGCGAGTTCAAGGAGCTCGGCTTCGAGATTCTCGCCGACCTGCGCCCCGGGCTCGGGCAGGAGGGCTTCAACGGGATTCTCGGCCGATGGATCGACGCCGTCGAAGCGCGTCACCTGGCGGGTGGGGCCGGGCGGGATGAGCATCCTCCTAAAACTGAAAGCGGCATTATCTGGGCCGGTGGCACCATCCATGACCGCAGCGCCAACCCTCGTCGCGAGCGGAGTTCGTCGGCGACCGCAGCCATCGTCGTCGGCGCGCTCAACCTCGGCGGCTCGATCGATAATCCCGAACGCCGTCCGCATTGCGGAGCTGGCCTTCGACAAGCAGGTGCAGACGCTCCTCATGCCGGTCGCTGCCCGCCGGCAGCTCAACGACCTCCTCGACGAGCTGTGGACCAGGATCAATATCGAGTTCTACAAAGACGCGTCGGACACCGTCTTCAAGTCGCTGGTGAAGTGAGGGCGGGAGCGATGAGCGAGACGACGACGCCACTGCGGGCCGCGCGTTCTCTACCGAAAGGGGTCTCATGACCTCCGCGCCCCCCTCCAATGAGCCGAACCGAGTCATCGCGTCGCTCGCGCGCGACCAGGTGAACCTCGACCTCAAGACGGTAGATCTCTGCTTCCTCGCGGGACTGTACCTGCGCGCCGACAGGGCGGCGTTGGCCTCCTTCGAGGAGGACGCGCTCATCGACATGTTCGAGCAGGTCTGCGACGTGGTGGAGCCCGGTGCCGAAAACCCGCGCAAGCGTGCGACGCACGCGATCCAGCGGCTCCGCGAGCAGCGTATGCTCGCGCGCGTCGATGGGGCCGGCATCGTGCGCGCGGGCGACTACGCGCTCACGACACTCGCGGCGGCTGTCGTCCAGTACTTCCTGACGGATGAGGCCCTGACCCGTGAGAGCCTGACACTGCTGACGGGCACCTTGAGCGCGCAGCTCGCGGAGGTGCTCGCGGCCGCGAAGAAGTCCACGGACACGGAGATGTGGAAAAGCAAGGTGTCTGGACCGCTCCGGGTCACGGTCTCCGAGCTGGTCTCCGGCATCGAGCGCAGGCAGCGCGGGCTCGATGCGCAGCAAGAGGAAGTCCAGGCAGAGATCGCCAAGCTCCTCCAGTCGGACTGGTTCAGTGCCGTCGACCGCTGCCAGCTCCTGCTGGACACGACGACGAGCACGCTCAATGAGCTGAACGAGATCCTCCTGCGCGACACGAACCTGTTCGTCGCGCTCCTCCTCGAGATCCAGGGGCTCGCCACGGCGGCCGAGAACCGGGACGCCGAGGAAACGGTCCAGCGGGTCATCGAGCACGTCGATCGGATCGCGGCGTGGGGTAGAGCGCGGCAGCAGGCGTGGTCGGAGTACTACCAGTACGTCCACCGGTATCTGCGCGACGTCGTGCGGCTCGACCCCGATCGAGCACTCAGCCAGCGGTTGCGCGATCAGACCGCCGCATGGCCGACGTGCCCGTTCTTCCTCCTGGTCGCGCATGCACCGTCGATCCGACTGTTGCGTGCGCTCGAGGCACGCGTCGATCGTCCGCCGGTTGCGCGGCCGATCACGGAGCGCGAAGCCGATCCCGAGTGGGTCAAGCCCGAGAATGTTTACGCCGACATCGAGGCGCTCGTAGCGCAAGCCATCGACGAAGGTGCAGCGACGCTCGCGGAGGTGTCTTCGCGCGTGCTCCCCAAACTGCCAGAGTCGCTGCACTACGCTGCAACCGGCCGTGTCGCCGATGCTGTCGGTCGCCTTACCTGCGTGCATGGTGAGCATGAGCGTCCTTGGGCGCCCGTGCTTTCGCGGCTCGAGGTCGAAGATTGGACGGTTGATGGGAGGGACACGCCTTGAGCGCCACGACGTTCCACACGCTCGAGGAGGCGCTCGACGACGAGCACTACCCGGAGGTCGACCTCGCACTCCGGCGTGGACGGCACATCGGACGCGACGACGGCACAATGTACGAGTACCTCGTCGACGCCCAAGCGCTGCTCGAGGCGTTCTACCAGCGGTTCGGGTGCGAGCTGATCCAGCAGAGCGACGGGTACTTCTACCTGTTGCCGTCGGGTGATCAGCTCGGGCGACGCCAGCTTTCGGCCGGCGAGATGCTGGTTGGGCAGACTCTCGCGCTGCTCTACCTCGATCCGGCGACGCTTCAGCACGGCGGCATCGCCGGGCGAGAGGCGCTCCTCCAACGGCTGTCGGCGCTGCTCGGCATCGACGTCCTCGTGCGTACCCTCGACCCGCGCAGGGCGCGGAGGGGCAAGTACGATGAGCGCATTGCAGCGGAGGCCGTGCGGACGAAGGTTGCCGACGCGCTGCGCCGCCTCGCCGACCTGGGCTTCGTCGACCTCCTCGATGACACGCGCCTGCGTCTTCGCCCCGCGCTGATGCGCTTCGCTGAGCCGGTGCGCGGTCTCGGCGACCGAAGCGCTGCGCTCGAGCGGCTCGTACGCGTCGGCGAAGTTGTCCTCGACGACGGCGAACAGGCGTCCGAGGAGGACGCGAGCATCGATGAGGAGCCGACGCCATGAGCCGAACGACCGCCGAAGCTCTGGCATTGGTCAACTGGAAGGGCGTGTTCTACGCCCGCTACGGGCTCGACCGGCATGTGACCGCGCTCGAAGGCGCGAACGGCGCCGGCAAGACGACGGTGATGATCGCGGCCTACGTCGTGCTGTTGCCTGACATGTCGCGGCTGCGGTTCACCAACCTCGGCGAGACCGGCGCTACGGGAGGCGACAAGGGTATTTGGGGCCGACTCGGAGAACCGGGACGTCCCTCGTACGCCGTCGTCGAGTTCGCGCTGCCGGGCAAACGTCGCCTTGTCGCGGGCGTCCACCTCGAGAGGAGAGGCGAGCCCTCCGTCGAGCCGACACCGTTCATCGTCTCCGGGCTGGAAGCCGACGTTCGACTCCAAGACTTGCTACTCATGAAGCAGGGCGAGAACGAGGCCGTGCCCGAGTTGCAGGAGCTTCGTGAGAACGCGGTACGCCTCGGTGGACGGCTTCAGTCCTTCACGTCTGCACGCGACTACTTCGCGGCGCTCTTCGATCAGGGGGTCACGCCGCTTCGTCTCGGCACCGATGAGGAGCGCAACAAGCTGAACGAGATGCTCCGCACCAGCATGACCGGCGGCATCTCCCGCGCGCTCACCTCGGAGCTGCGCGCGTTCCTCCTCAAGGAAGAAGGCGGGCTCGCCGACACGCTCCAACGCATGCGCGCCAACCTCGACGCATGCCGGCGCACGCGGACCGAAGTTCAGGAGGCGCGTCGCCTCGAGCAGGAGATCGGTGGGGTATTCGAGGCAGGGCAGACGATGTTTGCGGCGGCGCTGATTGCCACTCGCGAGCGAGCAGAGGAGCACACCCGTCGCGTCGCAGAGGCCGAAGCTGCGCAGGCAACAGCCGCCGCGGCACACGACAGCGCCAACGATGCCCTCGTGCAGACCCTCAGCGCGATCAATGCCCTCGAGCGTCGGCGAGGCGAGATCGGCCAAGTCCTTGAATCGGCCCGTGCTTGGCACAGGAGATTGCGCGAAGCGCTCGCTGCGGCGAAGCATCTTGCCGAGTGCGTCGCCCAGCTCACGCAGGCAGAGGAGCTCGCGAAGGCGACTGGCGCGAAGCGCGACGCCGCCGAAGCAGAGCGCGGTGCCAAGCGGGAGGCGCTGCGTCGTGCGGAGGAGGACTACACGCGCACGGCGGGAGGTCTCGCAGATCTCCAGCAAGGGCTCGAGGAACTGCATCGCCGCGCCGACGCGTATCGTCATTCGACCCGGCGTCTGCGCGAGGCCGAGGAGAGCCTTGGCGCTGTCCTCATCCCCGTGCAGGCGTTCGGCGAGCGCGCCTCGAGCGCCCGTGACGAACTGGCCATGATCGACGAGGAGCGGCGAGATGCAAGGACGCGCCTCGACGATGCTGAGGCTCATCGAGCGCAACACTCCAAGGTAATGACCGCACTGCGCGCCCTTGTCGACGGCGAGGTCGCGCTGAACGCGGCTTACGAGGCGGCCCTCTCAGCCCTCCAGGAACACCGAGATCGCTTGAATCTCGCTGGCCGGCTTCCTTCACTTGAGCGCGACCTCGCGGAGGCACGCAGGCAAGCCACGCGACAGTCTGGCGTGCGCGAACACGCGAAGGCGCTTGGGGTCGTCGTCGGGAACGAGCCTGCGGGCCAGCTCGTCGAGCGACTTCTCGGCGAAGCCGAAACCGAGCTGAAAGACCACGAAGATCGAGAGCGCACCGCCAAGGCTTCCGCCCAGCAGCTCGAGCGAGACCTGAAGGATCTGGAGTCGCGCCGCCGTTCCCTCGTCGAACGCGAGCCAGTGTTCCGCGCTCTTGCGGAGCGCGCAGCCCGTCTCGCCGAATATCTCGCTACCCCTGTGGACAGCCGGACCACGCTGGATACCGGCCGCACCATACTCGACGAAAGACTCGTGGCAGTGCGAAAGGCCGAGGACCGCGCGCGCGATGAGCACGAGGCGCTGCTTCGGCAGGCTCGTGACCTTCTGGCTCAAGGTGGTCCTTTCGCGCACGAGCTACTCAAGCTGAAGGATCAGCTCGGCGCCGAGTTGGTGGCAGGAACCTTCGAGGACGTCGGGTTGGATGAAGCGGGACGCCTGGAGGCGCGCTTGGGCCCGCTTGCTCAGGCGCTCGTGGTCGACGATCCGAAAGCGACAGCCCGCGCCCTCAACGTGCGGTCCGACGCGCTCGCGAACGTACTGCTCGTCTCGCGTGACGCGGACCTTGAGCAACTCGCCTCGGCAACCAGCACGATCGACGTTGGCGACCGTGACGTCGCCGTCGAGGACGGGATCGCCCTCCGTGTCTCGCGCATCCCCTCGCATCCGCGGCTCGGGCGCCGAGCTCGTGAAGCGCGCGCCGCCGAACTGAATCGTGAAGCTGATCGGAAGGCTCGCGAGCTCGAAGCAGTGAGGGGCGAACGCCGACATCTCGAACGCCTTATCGCCGACGGCGAAGCACTGTTGGCGGGCCATGCGGTGTGGCTCGCTGGCGATCCTGCTCCTGAGCTGGCCGAGGTGAAGCGCTCGGTCGTCGAGGCCGAGGCGCAGCTCGGGATTCATCGTGCTGCCAGCGTGCGTCACGCGGAGGCGGCGCGAACGGTGCGCCCTCGCGTGAACGGCCTACGTGTCCTGCTCGGCGAAGCGCTGCTCCTCGACCCACCTGACTTCGCAGAACGCGCCCGGTCGCTGGAGCACGATCTTCACGCAGCTCGGGTGGCCAAGGAGCTGGTGGCTCGCCACAAGGCGAGCATCGAGCTCGTTGACCGTCATCAGACCGTTCTTCGACAGGTGCCGCTTACGGACGAGAACGTGGTCCGGCTGCGCGAGCGACTGCAGCAGCTCACGAATCGGCGCGAACGACTCAGGGAGGGCATCGACGCGCTCGAGTACGTGCAGGCGAACGTTGAGGCCCTGGCGTGGGAGGACTCGCCCGCTCGGCTGGCCAAGGAACAAGCTCTGGTCCCTGACATCAAGCAGCAGCTTCGGGAGACCGAGCTGCACCGAGCTGCGGTCGAACACGAAGCGAAGGACGCGGAAACGAGCTTCAATTCTGCGCTCACCGCATTCCAAGACGCCGACGGGAAGCGGCTTGCCGCGACGCACACGCACACGCAGGCGGTGGAGCACTTCGACAGGCTCGGCATTCCTGATCCGAGCGACGAAGCGCTTGCGGTAGCAGAGAAGGAAGTCGCGCGTCTCGACGAAGAACATCGGAGTCACGACACCAGGCACCGGGAGCTGCTGACCACGAAAGGTCGGCAAGAGGGCAACGTCAGCGAGACTGCCCGCCGCCTCGAGGAGGCCGAGGAGAAGCTCTCCAAGGAGCGCGGCGAGGCCGAGCCTGCCGTGAGGCGCTGGGACGACCTTCGCGAGCGCGCAGCGAAGGTCGGGGTCGTTGGCGGCCTCCTCACCGAAGCACCGAGAGACCTCGCCGATGTCCGCGGGCACGTGAACCTCGTGCAGAAGGCCAAAATCTGGCGGGAGGTCCTCGTCGAGCGCCTGCGCGGAGCCCAAGGTGGCGCCCAGCTCTTGGCGGAACTGCAGACGCTTCGCGCCCCCTCGGAGGGCGAGTTTGGCGCGGGCGTCCTCGACCTGTGGCTCACGGTGCGCGACTGGCTTCGTCGCCGTCTTCCGGCGCAGGTCGCCGAGGTAGACGATCCGCGCGAGGCGCTCCTACGTTTGCGCGATCGGCTCTCGGCGTTGGAGGAACGGCTCAAGAGCCAGGAGACCGCCCTCCGTGGCGCGAGCGAGGACGTCGCGCGCGGCATCGACGTGCAGATCCGCAAAGCGCGCACGCAGGTCAACCGCCTCAGTAAGAACCTCGAGGGCGTCAGCTTCGGCAGCATCCAGGGGATTCGAGTTCGTCAGAACGCGGTCGAAAAGATGGAGCAGGTGCTCCGAGCGCTGCGCGACGGCGCCGCTCAGGCGCTCCTCTTCCAGGCCGATCTACCGATCGAGGATGCGCTCGATCAGATCTTTCAGCGCTTCGGTGGAGGGCGTACCGGCGGTCAGAAGCTGCTCGACTACCGTGAGTACGTCCACCTGCAGGTCGAGATACGTCGGAAGGCAGGCGCCGATTGGGAGATCGCGAACCCCGGCCGACTCTCGACTGGCGAGGCGATCGGCGTCGGCGCGGCGCTCATGATGGTCGTCCTCACGGAGTGGGAACGCGATGCAATGCTCCTTCGGGGCAAGAAGTCGCACGGCTCGCTCCGTTTCCTGTTTCTCGACGAGGCCAACCGCCTTTCGCACGATAACCTCGGCGTGCTCTTCGACTTGTGCCAGGCGCTCGAACTACAGCTCCTCATCGCCGCGCCAGAGGTCGCGCGCGCTGAGGGCAACACCACCTATCGTCTCGTCCGCAAGATGACCGCCGACGGGCGTGAGGAGGTGCTCGTCAGCGGCCGTCGAACGAGGACCGAGGCGTGAACTGGCCATCCGAGGCGGCCCGTCTCGCCCTCTTGGAGCTGCTCGTTCGCGGCTCGCTCAAGCGACGACGCGCGCAAGCATCCGCCTGGGATGCCCTCGACGAACTACCTTGGACCCGACGCACGGGGCGACGTGACGAAATCGGCCTCGTCGAGGAGCGGCGACACGAGCTCGTCGCGCTTCTCGGGCGCGTCTGGCCGGAATGGGGCGAGGTGCTCGCAGCGCTGACGGCGCGCGGGCTCGCGCCCACACCCGACGGCTGGAGCGAGTTCGAAGACGCGCAGCGCGCCGAGGGGCTGCCGCAGCTTCCAGACCAGCTCAACCGGCGAACGGCGGCGGCCCTCGTCGCGCCGCACTCGAAGGCGACGCTCACAGGTCGCCGTCTGGCCGCGCTTGGCGACGCGGAGGCCACGCACGACGGTTCGGTGCGGCTCCGACCACCGCAAGATCTCGTCGCGATCACGCCACAGGGGAGGGTCGATCTCGCGGCCGTTGCGGCTGTTCTCGGCGAGGTGTCGATCCCGGAGCGTGCCCTCAGCGCAGGCCTCGCTCTCGATGGAACGATCCGCGCGGCGCTGCTCGTCGAGAACCTCGGCGCGTTCTGCGATCTACGCGCCGTCGATGGCTGGCTGCTGGTGCACGTGCCTGGATGGGACACGGCAACGGTCGCTCGACTTCTCGAGCGCCTGGTCCACGTGCCGGTGGTTCATTTCGGCGACCTTGATCCCAACGGCGTCCGCATCGTTAGGCATCTCCGCGTGCTCCGTTCCGACCTGCGGTGGTTCGTGCCGGAGTTCTGGACCGAGCTCATTGAGGCGAAGGGTCTGCCGGGTGTGTGGCCCGAGGATCTCGATCTCGGCGAAGCTCCTGCTCTCGTGCGGGAGCTCGCGAGCCGCGGTCTGTGGCTTGAGCAGGAACCTGTCGTGGTCGACCCGAGAATGTCGGCGGCGCTGGAGGCGCTGCTTGAACGCTGACGCGCAACTCGCGTGTTCTGCCTCGATGCACCCGCGCGTCATGGCGATCCTGCAGCGGCAGTACGCCGCCGAGCCGGGGACCGGCGGTGGCATGCGTGCGCTCACGCCGCAGCCGCAGTTCGGCAGCGTCCGCTCGTCCGACAAGACACCGGCCCAGCAGCGCCAGTCCGGCGAACCGTAGCTGTCGAGCGGCCCCCATACGAACTCTCATCGGCGCGGACGACGCTATCGGGCGAGCCGTTACTGTCGTCGTGCTAGCGTGAAGGCGATGGCCACGCCGGCACCCCTCGATCACCGTCAGGCACTTTACGACGCGTTCTGCGCAGTGCCCGAGCACCAGCGAGCTGAGATCATCGATGGAACGCTGTATGTCTCACCGCGGCCGGCGCCGAGGCACGCGAACGCGGTTACCGGACTCGGTGCCGAGCTGCGCGGTCCCTTCCAGCGCGGTCGCGGCGGTCCCGGCGGGTGGAGGATCCTGTTCGAGCCCGAACTCCACCTGGTGGCCCTTGAGCCAATGGCGCCGGATATCGCCGGCTGGCGGGTGGAGCGCATGCCGGCGCTGCCGAAGACCGCGTATTTCACGCTGGCGCCGGACTGGGTCTGCGAGGTCCTGTCGAAGTCAACCGAGGCGGTGGATCGCACCAAGAAGCTCCCGATCTACGCCGCGCACGGCGTGGGCCACGTCTGGCTGATCGATCCGATCGCGGAGACGCTCGAGGTGTATTCCCTCGGAAGCGACGGGCGGTGGCGAGACGTCCGGATCTACGAAGGGTCCGCGACGGTGCGCGCAGAGCCGTTCGCGGCGATCGAGATCGACCTGGCCGGCCTGTGGGACTAGCGCGCCAATGGGCGTGTTCCGTCGAGGTTCGAAGCTGTGGATCCGGTTCCGCGACGTCGATCGCAAGTGGCGCAACGCCCCACCGGCTACGACGTGGGCCAGGAGGCACTCGCGAGCGCAATGCACGACGAGGTCGTGTGTCGCGTCGACGCCGAGCTCGCGGCAGCCGCGCCGGCCGGCGGCAAGATCGACGCCGCGCCGCTAACGTTCCGCCCGTACGTGGCGCTCTGGCTCGAGGAGCCCCCGGCCGCCGCCGCGGCGCGCCGGGCGCGGACAGGCGAGCCGTTTCGGACCGAGGCGTACAATGGCAAGCGCTGGCGCGAGGAGGACATGGTCGCCTTGGTCGCGCTGGGCTGGGGGCCGCGCGAGATGTACGCGATGAAGGCCACGTTCATCACGCTGATCCTCGACGACGGTGCCGACCCGCACGTGATCGAGACGCGCGTGACGCACACCAAGCGATCGCGCTCGGCCTTCGACGGCTACAACCGCGGACGTCAGTGGGAGCTGACCTGCGCTGAGGTCGCGAAGCTGCGACTCGCACGACGCGCAGAGGATCTCGAGGTGCCGATCGCCGTTGGGGCAGCCCCGCTCGTTACAGTCGGCGCAACTACGGGCGATGCCTCAGGTTCTGGGCTCCGGAGGAGGGTCTCGAACCCCCGACCCGGCGGTTAACAGCCGCCTGCTCTACCACTGAGCTACTCCGGAATGTGAAGGAACTAATAGATGACGTAGGAGGCCGGGGGGTGTCAAGCCGGGCCTCGTACAACTCGACGCGGGACCGTAGCGACGGAGGAGGCGGTGCAGAGGGCGCCGCGCGCCGGGCCGACGGCCGGCGGACGGGCAGCCGGCGGGCGCCGGTCAGCGGGCTTCGCGCTTCTTCGTGGCCTGGTACTCGCGGAGGAGCTGGTCGAAGCCGGCCAGGGCGATCTTCGGGGACTTGCTGCGCTCGAGGGCGATCGCGACGAGCTCGCAGATGAGCTGGGGGTACGTCCGGCCGGCGGCCGAGGCGGAGGCGGCGAAGGCGCAGCTGTCGGCGAGGTCCGGGTTGGGGTTGACCTCGAGGACGAAGATGTCGCCGGTGACGGGATCGACCCGCATGTCGACGCGCGCGTAGTCGCGGCAGCCGAGGGCGCGGTAGGCGCGCAGGGCGATCGCCTGGATGCGCTCGACCAGGGCGGACTCGAGGTCGTCGACGGGGCACTGGCCCTCGACGGCGTGGTGCTCCCGGCTGTAGGGGTCCCACTTGGCGCGGTACGTGATGATGCGGGGCAGCGGCTGGCCGTCGTCGCCGACGGCGCCCTTGAAGCGCATCTCGTAGAGGGGCAGCACCTCGTCGCCGAGGATCGCGCAGTGGATCTCGCGGCCCTCGATGTACTCCTCGACGAGGACGGCGCCGCGCTTCTCGCCGAGCAGACGCGCGACGCGGGCGGTGAGCGCGGCGCGGTCGTGGACCACCGAGCCGGTGTCGATGCCGTTCGAGGCATCGTCGAACGCGGGCTTCACGATCAGCGGGAAGCGGAGCGCGCCGAGCTCGATGGGCGCGGTCGACTCGACCACGATGCCGGCCGGGACGGGGATGCCGTGCGAGGCGAGCAGCGCCTTGGCCTGCGGCTTCTTCTGACACAGCGAGAGCGCGACGGGCCGGTTGCCGGTGTAGACGACCCCGAGCAGCTCGAAGATCGCAGGGACGTGGTGCTCGTGCTCGGGATCGTCCCGGTAGAACTCGACCAGGTTCATCACCAGATCGGGCCGGGTGCGCTCGATGGCCGCGACGATCTCGCGGACGTCGTCACGGATGTTGACGAGCGTGGCCTCGTGGCCGCCGCCCTGGAGCGCGTGCACGATCTGGTGCATCTCGTCGGCGACGGACTCCCACGGCTCGACCTTGAGCGTCGGGTCCCACTCCACGGAACGCCGGTCCTCACGACGGTAGTGCTCGTACACGTCGTCGTCGACTTGATTCCAGAGGACCAGGATGCGTGCCATACAGCCGGCGTTCTTCTACGGGTACCACCGCACGCGGAAGATGTCGACGATCGCGACACGCGCGCGCGCGATTCGCATCACCGCCCGTCACCGCCCGTCACCGCCCATCACCGCCCCGCGGGCGCGGCGCCGGGCCGCGCGCCCCACGGATAGCGCGCGATGACGTCATCGGCGCGCCGACGCTGCGCGGGATCGAGCGCGCCCTCGGCGGCGGCGGCGAACCAGCGCGCGAGCTCGAGCGCGGTGGCGAAGCGATCCTCGGGGCGCTTCGCGAGGCCCAAGCCGAGCACGCGGTCGACGTCGGCGGGGAGCTGCGCGAGCAGCGACGGCTGCGTCGGGACCCGGTACACGACCTCGTAGAGCGTCGTCGGTACATCCTTGCCGGTGAACGCGGGGTGGCCGGTGAGCGCCCGGTACAGGATCGCCGCGAGCGAGTAGACGTCGGCCCGGTGATCGACGCTCTCGCCGCGCGCCTGCTCCGGCGCCATGTAGGCGGGCGTGCCGACGACGTGGCCCTTCGTGAGCGTCCCCGAGCCGCCGGTCTTCGAGACCCCGAAGTCGAGGATCTTCCAGCGCCGCACGCCGCCGTCCTCGGCGAAGAAGATGTTGTGCGGCTTGAGATCGCGGTGGACGATGCCGGCCCCGCGCGCGGCCTCGAGCCCGAGCGCGACGTGCTCGGCCACGACCTTCGCGGACCCAAGGCCGAGCTGGCGGTGGCGGCGGAGCCGCACCGCGAGGTCGGCGCCGCGCAGGCGCTCCATCGCGATGAACGGCAGCTCGGCGCCGGTGGTGCCGACCTCGAGCACCCGCACGACGTGCGGGCAGTCGAGCCGCGCCGCGATCTGGGCCTCGCGCAGGAAGCGCTGCACGGCCGTGGGGTCGCCGAGCGTCCCGGGTGGAGCAGCTTGACGGCGGCCTCGCGCCGATCGGCCGTGTGGACGGCCTCGTAGACCTCGCCCATGCCGCCGCGCCCGAGCAGGACGCCGAGCCGGAACGAGCCGATGACCTGATCGGTGAACCGGCCGGGGCCGCCGATCTTGAGCGCGCGATCGAGCTCGGCGCGCGCCTCGGCGAGCAGGGCGTCGCGCTGGGCGACGTGGCGCGCGGCGCGCTGGAGCTTCGTCATCGCGTCGAGCGTGAAGCGCTGGCTGACGCGCGCCGTGAGGAACGCGGTGAAGTAGAGCGCCTCGTAGATCGAGATGAGCGTGATCTGATCGAGCGTCCGCAGGCCGGACATGTTCACGACGCCGCGGTCGCGGAGCAGGCCGGCCGCGATGCCGAAGCCGAGCACGCCGTGGACGACGGCGATGACGGCGTACATGAGGGCCGTGACGCGCGCGCTCGTGCCGAGGCTGAAGAAGTAGATGCCGTAGACGAGCATCGCCGCCACGGGCGAGGCCGCGCCCCAGTAGTAGACGCCGGACATCGAGCCTGCCACGGCGAGGAGGCCGGGCAGGATCATGCGGCGCGGCGCGTACGCGGCCTGATCGCGGAACACGAGGAGCATCCAGATAGAGCCGACGAACGCGCCAGCGGTGCCGACGAACAGCGCGGTCCGCGCGATCGGATCGCCGCGCGAGACGAGCGCGACGATGACGCCGCCGAGGCAGAGCCCGAGGCAGGCCTTCAGGAAGACGCGCGTCCGCTGCACCTCGTCGAGGCGCATCGCGCCGAGCGGCGAGTCGGCGGTGCTCACCGCGGCGGCGCGGTCCGAGGACTGCGACGGCGCGGACGACGGGGTCTTGCGGCGCGGCGGCAGCTGCTGCGTCGGCAGGTCGTGGACGGCGTCTTGCGGCGCGGGCGCGGCGGCGGCGGCAGCGGCCTCGGCGCGCTGCGGCGCGGCGGCCGGGGCGGCGCGGGCGACGGCGGCGGTCGCGAGCACGGCGTCGGCATCGGCGGTGTCGAGGTCGGCGTCGTCGACCTCGGAGGTCTCGCCGGAGTCTGGGTCCTCCACCACCTCGATCGACGAGCGCCGGCCGAGCTCGACCGTCGGCCGATCGTCATCCGAAGCCCTGGCGCCCAAGCCCCCACAGCTTACGCCGAGTCCCCGCGCAGAGGTTCGCCGGGTGGGGATCCGCTCCAGCCTCGTCAGGTCGGTGCCTGGTTCAACGCGGCAAAACCGCTGCGGCTCGCGACGGGTCCCCCGCCGCAGCGGCCTTCGATGGTCGATCGTGGCGTCCACCCCGACGGGTAGCGGCGAGCTGCGGGTGCAGATTTTCGGAAAATGCGGGGAGCCGGCTTGTGCCGCCGCGCGCTGCCTCGATTAGATCCCGCTCCTCATGTCCCGCGCGCTCCTCGCGTTCATCTGCTTCTTCCGGATCCTGTTCGGCAAGAAGCTCCCCCCCGATGCCGCGAAGTTCCTCCCCGAGGGTGCGGCGCCGCCCAAGGCCCTGCCGGAGGCGGCGCCCAAGGCCCGCGAGCCGGAGAAGAAGGCCGAGAAGGCCGACAAGGCCGACAAGGCCGACAAGGCCGACAAGGCCGACAAGGCCGACAAGGCCGAGAAAGCCGACAAGGCCGACAAGAAGCCCGAGCCGGCGGTCGAGCGGCCGGCAGAGCGCCCGGCCGAGCGCCCGGCCGAGCGCCCAAAGGTGTCGGCGGCGCAGCACCACAAGGACGGCGCGCTCGCGCTCCTGGCGCTGCTCCAGCGCGAGGGCCGGCTCGTCGACTTCCTGACCGAGGCGATCGACGACGCGCCGGACGACGCGATCGGCGCGGCGGTCCGCGAGGTCCACCGCGGCTGCCGCAAGGTCTTCGATCAGTACCTCTCGATCGAGCCGGTCATGCCGGGCGAGGAGGGCGCGAAGGCGTCGGTGCCCAAAGGCTTCGACCCGGCCGAGATCCGGCTGATCGGCGAGGCCAAGGGCGAGCCGCCCTACCGCGGCACGCTTCGCCACCACGGCTGGCGCGTGGTAGACGCCAAGCTCCCTGCCCTCGCCGAAGGCGTCGATCGCGCGGTCGTCGCGCCCGCCGAGGTGGAGCTCTCCGCATGAAGATCCTCGGGATCGATCTCGGCACCACCAACAGCGCGCTCGCGGTCGCGGGCGACGAGCAGCCGGCGCGCGCGGTCCCCATCATGCAGGTGGTGGGCCCCGGCGAGGCGGCCGAGCGGCCGACCCTGCCCTCCTTCCTGCTCCTGCCGAGCGAGCTCGAGGTGCCGCCAGCGCAGCTGCAGCTCCCGTGGTCGGGGCCGATGCGCTACGCGGTCGGCACGTTCGCGCGCGAGCGCGGCGCGGAGCTGCCGCACCGGCTGGTGTCGTCGGCGAAGTCGTGGCTGTGCAACCCGTCGATCGAGCGCACGGCGCAGGTCTTGCCGTTCCGCGGCGCGCAGCGCGAGCTCGAGGCCGAGACAGACGGCGAGCGGGTGTCGCCGGTCAACGCGTCGGCGCGCTACCTCGCGCACCTGCGCGCGGCGTGGGACGACGCGAACCCCGACGATCCGGCCGACGAGCAGGAGGTGCTGGTCACGGTCCCGGCCTCGTTCGATCCGGTCGCGCGCGAGCTGACGGTGGTCGCCGCGCGCGAGGCGGGCCTCGATCGCGTCACGCTGCTCGAGGAGCCGCAGGCCGCGTTCTACGCGTACCTGGCCGCGCGCGGCGACGCGTGGCGCCAGGACCTCGCGCCGGGCGACGTCGTGCTCGTCTGCGACATCGGCGGCGGCACCACCGACTTCTCGCTGATCGAGGTGGCCGACGCGGGCGGCAGCCTCGCGCTCGAGCGGATCGCCGTCGGCGATCACATCTTGCTCGGCGGCGACAACATGGACCTCGCGCTCGCCGCGCTCGCCGGCAAGCAGCTGGCCGACGCGGGCAAGACGATCGACGCGCTGCAGCAGCGCGCGCTGGTCCACGCGTGCCGCCGCGCGAAGGAGACGTTGCTCGGCCCAAGTCCGCCCGCGGCGGTGCCGATCTCGATCCTCGGGCGCGGCTCGAAGCTGATCGGCGGCACGCTCAAGGTCGAGGTCACGCGCGAGCAGGCGGAGACGTTCCTCGTCGACGGCTTCTTCCCGACAGTGGGCGCCGACGCCCGCGCGACGCGTCGGCGCGCCGCGGGCCTCCGCGAGATGGGCCTACCGTACGCGCACGATCCGGCGATCACGCGCCACCTGGCCGAGTTCCTCGGCCGCTTCGGGCGCATGCCGACGGCGGTGCTGTTCAACGGCGGCGTCATGAAGGCCCCGCGGCTGCAGGGCCGCGTCGTCGAGCTTCTGCGCTCGTGGTGCGGCCGCGACGTCCGCGTGCTCGAGGGCGCCGATCCCGATCTGGCGGTCGCGCTCGGCGCGGCGCACTTCGGCGAGGTCCGGCGCGGCCAGGGCGTGCGGATCCGCGGCGGCACCGCGCGCGCGTACTACATCGGCATCGAGAGCTCGATGCCGGCGATCCCGGGGTTCGCGCCGCCGGTGAAGGCGCTGTGCGTCGCGCCGCAGGGGCTCGAGGAGGGCTCGTCCGTCGCGCTGCCGGACGACGAGCTCGGGCTCGTGGTCGGCGAGAACGTCACGTTCCGGTTCTTCGCCGCGGCGACGCGCAAGGACGATCAGGCGGGCACGCTGATCGACGCCGACACCGAGGGGCTCGTCGAGCTGGATCCGGTCGAGAAGCTGGTGCCGGCCGAGGGCGAGCGGCGCGCCGGTGACCTCGTCCCGGTGCGGCTCGAGGCGCACGTCACCGAGGTCGGCACGCTCGAGCTGTGGTGCGCCGCGCGCGACAGCAGCGGGCGCTGGAAGCTCGAGTACTCGGTGCGCGAGCGCGACGCCTGATCAGCGACCGCGACCGCGATCGCGCGTCACGCGCGTCCCGTCGGCCCGCGCGCGCGGATCGTCGGCCTTCGCGCGCGTCCCGTCGGGGAAGCGCGCCGGCGGGGCCGCGACCACCGCCGTTGGATCGGGGGTTTCCATCAGCGCGCGCACGACACCCTCGATGCGCACGACGCTCGCCATCATGGCGGAGCGCAGCGCGCGCACGTCCGAGTCGCCCTTGGACTCGAGCTCCACGAGCTTGGCGTGCAGATCGACGGCGCGGGCCCGGAACTGTTCGATTTGCGCGCGCAGCCCCTCCAGCTTCTCTGTGATCTGAGGCGCACGCGTTGCAGGGTCTGCGTGAAGTGCGCGCGCGAGCGCGCGGTGACGATCTTCGATCTCGTCCCGGCGGCTGATCGCCGCGGGAGTGAGCTCGTTTATGTCCGCCCGGGAGCCAGTCCCCATGTTTACTTGATGCCCTTTCCTAGTCCTCAGGTCTACAGCGAAATTCTGACTCTAGGTTGCTCCTGAAGGATGAGTGCTAGGTCCTCCTATCGGACTAATCGTCCGCCCGAGGGATGAGACCTGATGCGACCCTGGTGCGTCACACCCCTGATCGGAAAATCGCCTATATAGAGACCGCCGATCGGCTCACGGTTGCCTCACCCAAATTATTAATGTCATTTTTATGCGTGAGCTAGAATACTCGATTCACTTATGCAGATCCAGCGTAATCGTTAGGGCTTCATCGGAGGGCTGAGCGCGTGATGTGGTCGGTGCCCCGATCCGTAACGAGATCCGCGCACTGGCCGGGCGCTATCATGCCGCGCGATGGCGATGACCCCGACCTATGCGCTCGCCCACGTCTTCATTCCGAACCTGATCAAGCTCAAGGGAGCGGCGACCGTGATCTCCGCGATCGAGCGCAAGGAGAAGGTCTTCCTGGATCAGCTCTGGTCCCAGGCGCACGTCACGCACAACCCGGACATCTTGGCGGTGCTCCGCGAGCCGTACCGGATCGGGATGTTCACGCTGCCGGCACCGAAGGAGATCGGCGAGGCGTACATGGTCGGGATGGTCGTCAAGAAGGGCGATCCGACGTTCTCGCGCTACTTCATGCTCGAGCGCGACTACGTGCTCGCGAAGAAGGCGGACCGCACGCTGCTGACGGAGCGCGAGCTGCAGTCGCACAAGAAGCACGGCGAGGGGCCGCAGCTGACGGGCGACTTCGCGCAGGACTCGGTGGCCTTCATCGACTGCTTCATGGAGCTGATCGTCCCGACGCGCGTCGTGCGCAAGAAGTAGGACGCGCGCAGTGCCCGCGCGCTTCCTGATCGGCATCGATCTCGGAACCACGAACTCGGCGGTCGCGTTCGTCGACACGCGGGCGGCGGATCCACGCGTGCGCGTGTTCGAGGTGCCGCAGCTGGTCGCGCCGGGCGAGGTCGCGCCCCGGCGGCAGCTGCCGTCGTTCGTGTACCTGGCGGGCGAGATCGATCTGGCGCCGCACGAGACGCGGCTGCCGTGGCACGCCGCGGACGCGGCGCAGGCGCCGGTGGTCGGCGAATTGGCGCGCAGCCAGGGCGCGCGCATGGCGTCGCGGATGATCGCGTCGGCGAAGTCGTGGCTGTGCCACCCGGGCGTCGACCGGCAAGCGCCGATCCTGCCGTGGGGCGAGGGCGAGGGCCCGAAGCTGTCGCCGGTCGCGGCGCAGGCGCTGATCCTCGGGCACATCCGGCAGGCGTGGGACCACGAGCATCCGGACGCGCCCTTCGCCGAGCAGGAGGTGCTGGTGACGGTGCCGGCGTCCTTCGACGAGGCGGCGCGCGAGCTGACGCTGCAGGCGGCGACGAAGGCGGGGTACCCGCCGGTCGTGCTGCTCGAGGAGCCGCAGGCGGCGTTCTACGCGTGGATCGACGCGGGCCGCGGCGCGGCGCGGCGCCTCGGGCCGGGCGAGCGCGTGCTCGTGTTCGACGTCGGCGGCGGCACCACGGACTTCACGCTGATCGAGGTCGACGCGGGCGGCGACGGCTTCACGCGCACGGCGGTCGGCGATCACCTGCTGCTCGGCGGCGACAACCTCGATCTCACGCTCGCGAAGATCGTCGAGCAGCGGCTGCTCGCGAAGAGCAGCAAGAAGCTCGACACGCTGCAGTGGCACGCGCTGGTCCACGCCTGCCGGCTGGCGAAGGAGACGCTGCTCGGCGACGAGCCGCCCGCCGCGGCGCCGATCGTCGTGATGAGCCGCGGCTCGAAGCTGGTCGGCGGCACGCTGCGCGACGAGGTGTCGCGCGAGGAGCTACGCCGCGTGCTGGAGGACGGGTTCTTCCCGGCCGTCGAGCGCACCGCGCCGCTCCTGCGCGGGCGCGGCGGCCTGCAGGAGTTCGGGCTGCCGTACGCGAGCGACCCGGCGGTGACGCGCCACCTGGGCGCGTTCCTCGAGCGCCACGGCGCGACGCGGATCGACGCGGTGCTGTTCAACGGCGGCGCGATGACGCCGGCCTCGCTGCGCGCGCGCGTCATCGATCTGCTGGCGGGGTGGCAGGGCGCGCCGGTGCGTGAGCTGCCAGCGGCGATGCCGGAGCTGGCGGTCGCGCAGGGCGCGGCGTACTACGGGCTCGTGCGGCGCGGGCTCGCGACGCGCATCAAGGGCGGCACGGCGCGCGCGTTCTACATCGGCGTCGACACGGGCGCAGAGCGGATGGCGGTGTGCCTCGCGCCGGCGGGCCTCGACGAGGGCGCGCGCGTGCAGCTGGCGCGCGACTTCCAGCTGGTCACGAACCGCCCGGTGAGCTTCCGGCTGTACTCGTCGAGCTCGCGCGACGATCGGCCAGGCGCGCTCGTGCCGGTGGGCGACGGCAAGGCCGACACGATTGACGACGGCAGCGACCTGCTCGAGCTGCCGCCGATCGTCACGGTGCTGCGTGCGCGCGGGCGCGGCTCGCACGACGGCGTGACGGTGCGGCTCGAGGTCCACATCTCGGAGCTGGGCGCGCTCGAGATCTACTGCGTCGAGCGCGAGCCCGCGGCGGCTACACCAGTGGGTACAATTCCGGGCGCGGCGCCGGAGACGTGGAAGCTCGCGTTCGACATGCGCTCGGGCGGCGCGGCGCCGGCACCGGAGGCAGCGGCGGACGCGGCGCCGCACCCGCGCACCGACGAGGCCAAAGCGCTGATCCAGCAGGCGTTCCGGATCGGCGCGCAGTACCTCGCGACGCTGATGCGCGATCTCGAGGCGCTGCTCGAGGCGCGGCGCGACGACTGGTCGCTCCTGACGGCGCGCGCGCTGTTCGACGCGCTCGTCGACGTGGCGCCGGACCGCAAGAAGACGCCGGACCACGAGCAGCGCTGGCTCAACCTGGCGGGCTTCCTCTTGCGGCCGGGCACGGGCGCGCCGCTCGACGCGTGGCGCGCGCGCGTCATGTGGGGCGTGTTCAACGAGAACCTGGCGCACGCCAAGAGCGAGCCGGGCAAGCTCGCGTGGTGGATCGCGTGGCGCCGGATCGCGGGCGGGCTCGCGAAGGGCCAGCAGGAGCAGATCTACGACCGGCTGTACCTGCTGCTCCTGCCGAGCCCCAAGCAGCAGAAGAAGCTGGCCGAGGTGAAGGCGAGCAAGCAGGAGCTCGCGGAGATGTGGCGCGTGGTCGCGAGCCTCGAGCGCCTGCCGGTGCCGCACAAGGTGAAGCTCGGCGACGAGCTCCTGCGGCGGATGGACTCGCGCAAGGGCCGCGAGGACGCGGTGCACCTGTGGGCGCTCTCGCGCGTGGGCGCGCGCGTGCCGCTGTACGGGCCGCTCAACGCGGTGGTGCCGCCGAGCAAGGTGGCCGAGTGGGTCGATCAGCTGGTCGCGTGGGACTGGCCGGAGCCGGATCGGACGGCGTTCCCGCTGGCGCAGCTGGGCCGGCGCACGGGCGATCGGGCGCGCGATCTCGACGACGCGACGCGCGCGCGGCTCGCGGCGGCGGTGCGCGCGATGCCGGGCGGCGATCGGGCGGCGGCGCTGATCGAGCAGGTGATCGCGCTCGAGGCGCGCGAGGAGAGCGTCGCGCTCGGCGACACGCTGCCGGCGGGCCTGCGGCTCGTGATCGACGACGAGCGGCCGGCGGCCGAAGGCTGAGAGTCACGAGAGCAAAAGCAGGCCCCGAGCTTCGCCCCCTCGCTCGCGCTCGGGAGCTCAGGGGGCTCAGGCGCCCGTGCCGCGCCGCTCCGACGGGAACCGCAGCGGCATCACGAGCAAAACCACCGTGCCGCGCGGCGCGCGGCGCTTGACGGTGCACGACCCGCCGAGCCGGCGCGCCCGCTCGCCCATGCCGAGGATGCCGAGCGTGCTGCGGCGCGGCCCGACCTCGGGGATCCCGACGCCGTCGTCGGCGACCTCGAGCCGGAGCTGGCCGTGATCGAGCACGAGCGTGACGTCGACCTGGCGCGCGTCGGCGTGGCGGGCCACGTTCGTGAGCGACTCCTGGAAGATCCGGAACACCGTCGTGGCGAGCTCGCGATCGAGGTGCAGGTCGCCGATCTCGGCGCGGACCCGGCAGCGCATCCCGCTCCGCTGCTCGAACTCCTCGGCCTGCCACTCGATCGCGGCCTGGAGCCCGATGGTGTCGAGGATCCCGGGCCGCAGGTCCGCGGAGATCCGGCGCACGGTGCGGAGGATCTCGTCGGTCGCGCGCGCCATCTCCTCGACCTTGGCGGAGAGCTCGCCGCCCTCGATCCGGCGGCCCAGCCACCCGAGGTCGAGCTTGAGCGCGGTCAGCGCCTGGCCGAGCTGGTCGTGGATGTCGCGCGCGATCGCGGTGCGCTCGTCCTCGCGGATCGCCTCGGTCCGCGCCGCGAGCGCGCGCAGCTGCTCGTCGAGCGTCCGCCGCTCGAGCACGATCCCGGTGACGTGCGAGGCGCGCTTCAAGAGCTCGCGCGCGGCCTCGTCGGGCTCGCGCGGCTCGCGGTGGTACATCGCGAACGTGCCGAGCACGCGCCGCCCCTCCTCGGAGAGGATCGGCACCGACCAGCACGAGCCGAGGCCGTGCCGCTCGGCGAGCTCGCGGTAGTCGTCCCACAAGGGGTCCGTCGCGATGTCGGTGGTGTAGACGGGCTCGCGGCGGTACGCAGCGGTCCCGCACGAGCCGACGCGCTCGCCGACCGGGGAGCCGTCGATCGCGCGTGTGTACGCCTCGGGCAGGTGCGGCGCCGCGCCGTGGCGCATGCGGGCGTCGGTCTCGTCGACGAGCAGGATCGACGCCAGCGTGCCGAGCGGGGACGCCTCCTCGATCGCGCAGGCGATGACCTCGAGGATCGCGGGGAGCGGCGCGCCCTCGGCGAGCATCTGCAGCGCCCGGCGCTCGCCGGCCTGGAGGATCTGCGCGCAGCGCTGCGCCGTCACGTCCTCGAGGACGAGCCCGATGTGCCGGGGGAGCAGCGGGAACAGGGTCGCGGTCACGAACCGCGCGCCGGGCGACTCGCCGAACCCGATCGGCGCGAGCTTCTCGGTGCCGCCGCCGGCCGCCAGCCGCGCGACGATCGCGGGCAGCTCGCGCGCCGACAGCTGCGGGAGGATCGAGGTCATCGGCTGCCCGAGGAGCCCGGCGAGCGGCCCGCCGACGATCGCCTCGGTGGCGGCGTTGAACGCCACGAGCCGCAGCCGCGGCGGATCCTCCCGGCGATCGATCTGCCAGGCCGACAGCCCGACCTGCACGCGCTCGAAGACGTCGCCGTAGAACCGGAGCCGCGCGTCGCGGCGGGCCTCGTCGGTGACGTCGCGGCACGTCCCGATCAGGGCCGTGACGTTGCCGCCCTCGTCGGTCACCGCCTCGCCGACGGTGTCGAGCGTGCGCAGCTCGCCGTCGGGCCGGACGATCAGCTCGCGGTAGGCGAACCGGCCGCGCTGCTGGAGCGCGGCCTCGATCTCGCGCTGGACGCGGTGGCGCTCGTCGGGGTGCAGGAACGACAGGAAGAGCTCGAGCGTGATCGGGCGCGTCTGCGGCTGGCCGTAGATGCGGTACAGCTCGTCGGACCACGTCACGGTGCCGCTGGCGATCTCCCATCGCCAGCTACCCATGTGCGCGATGGCCTCGGCGTGCTCGAGCTGCTCGCGAAGCTCGCGCTCGGTGAGCTTCGCCTCCGCGTCCGCCATGCGCCGACGTTATAATGGGCCCAGATGCCGCGGGTGCTCCTAGTGGATGATCACGTGGTAGTTCGCAAGGGTATCCGGCTCATCCTGGAAGACCGGTTTGGCGACATCGAGATCGCCGAGGCCGGAAACGGCGACGAGGCGCTGGCCGCGCTGGAGGCGTCCGTCGAGGCGGCCCCCGAGGCGTCCGCCGAGGCGGCCACCAAGGCCCCCGAGGCGCCTTATGACGCGGTCATCCTCGATCTCTCGATGCCGGGCCGCAGCGGGATCGAGCTCCTGATCGAGATCAAGCACCGCTTCCCGACGCTGCCGGTGCTCATCATGAGCCTGTACGCCGAGGAGCAGTTCGCGGTCCGTGCGCTGCGGGCGGGCGCGGCCGGCTACCTGACGAAGTCAGCGGCGTCGGAGCAGCTCGCCGCGGCGTTCGAGAAGATCCTGCGCGGCGGCCGCTACATCAGCGAGGCGGTCGCCGAGCGGCTCGCCGCGGACGCGAGCGGCGCGGCGGGCGCGCCCCACGAGATCCTGTCCGATCGCGAGTTCGAGGTGATGCGCGGAATCGCCTCGGGCGAGACCGTCAGCGAGATCGCGGCGCGCATGCACATCAGCGTGAAGACGGTGAGCACGTACCGGGCCCGCCTCCTCGACAAGATGGGCATGGAGAACAACTCCGAGCTCACGCGCTACGCGATCGCGAACGGCCTCGTGTAGGACGGCGGCTGACGCGAAGATCGGAAGCCATCCGACAGGATGATTCTCTGAAAATAGCGTCAAACTGGGCAATGATGAATGTCTTAGTTGTGGACGGTCATACGGATGAGCGCCGCGCCATCGTCGAGGCGCTCTCGCGGGTCCCCGGTGTGTCCGTTCAGTGTGCCATGTCCGATCTCGAGACCGCGGCGGGTGTGCTCGCCCGGTACACACCCGACATCCTGGTGACGGGGACCGAGCTCGCCGATGCCGATGGGATCCAGCTCGTCGAGAAGGTGCGGCGGCGCGGGATGTCGATCGTGGTCGTGGGGCCCACGTCGTCCCGCGACGTGTGGCTGCGCTACCTCGCGGCGGGCGCCGATCGATTCGTGGAGTCGGATCACGAGCTCGCCGAGCTGCAGGACGTGGTCCGCGGCCTCGTCCGCCAGCTGCGATCGACGTGCCCGGAGTCGCCGGTGCGCGTCGGCCGCGTCGCGACGGGCCTCGTGCACGACTTCTACAGCTACCTGCACGCGCTCGAGGTCGTGCTCGAGCTGCTCGAGCGCGCGCCCAGCGACAAGCACCTGTGGGGCGAGGCCCGCGCCGCGCTCGAGCAGGCGGTGTCCCTGATGTCGATGCTGATGGGCCACGTCCGCGACGACCAGGCGCGCGCGCCGGCGCCGGTCGCGCTCGGCGAGGTCGTCCGCGCGGCGGTCACGGCGGCCCAGAGCCTGACGGCGCCGCGGCTCGAGCTCAGCGTCGAGATCGCGGGCGAGCTCCCGCCCGTCCTCGGCGTGGCGGGCGAGCTGGAGCGGATGGTGCTCGAGCTCGTGCTGAACGCGAGCGAGGGGACGCGGAACGGCGGAGAGGTGCGCGTCGCCGTGACGCGGACGGCCGACGCCGTGCTCGTCGCGGTCACGAGCGTCGGGGTCGACCCCTGCGTCCCGCGCAGCGGGCTCGATCTCGGCATGGCCCGCGCGATCGTCGAGCGCCACAGCGGGACGTTCCTCGTCGCCTCGTGCGAGCCGGCGAGCAGCTCCGTGCTCGTGACGCTCCCCGCGTCCGGCGCGCTCGAGCTCGCCCGCTGAGCGCGTCCGCGTCTCGCTCCCTGCTCGTGAAGCTCGCGGCCAACCTCGCCGCGCCGATGGTCGGCGACCGCACAGCCGACCTCTCGCTCGCGCGCAGCTTCTAGCCGCGATCGCCGCTAGCGCAACCCGGCCCGCCCCTTGGGTGCGAGGAGTGCCGCTGCCCACCGAGTCACCTGGTCCACGATCACGGAGGGCCGACCCACGATGGGCGGCCGCTCTTCGATGGTGGCAGCGAGGGGCCGGAGCTTGTCGAGCACCTTCGCCAGCTCGATCGGATAGCTGGCGCGCAGACCGAACCGGCGCCAGGTCTCGAGCACGTTGGCGATCAGCACGAAGCGCTCGGGCCAGCTCGGCGCTTGCCTGGGCAGCGGAGCAAGGAGCGCGCGCAACGACGTGCCCTTGATCAGCTTGTAGCTGATCGCGGGGCTCGTCACGAGCTTCTCGAGCACACCCGCAGCGGCGAGCTCGCCCATGACCGTTGCCACGGCAGGCTTGGTGTACCCGACCGACCGGAGCGAAGAGATCCGCGCAGCCTCGGCTCCGCGCGAGCGCGTGGCGAGCACACTGATGACATCTGCACGCGCACCGACGCCGAAGATGTAGCGACTCCGCAGCTGGATCAACGCTGGATGCTCGAGACGAGGCATCCTCGATTTCCCCGACACCTTCGCGCGTACTGATGGATCCTTCGGCCCCTCCAGCAGGAGCTTCGGGAGGTCGAGCCCATCCTCTCCGCGTGATGGCATGAGGCGAACGATCTGACGCAGCCGCGAGATCGACACGAAGCTCGGCGCGATCCGCACGCACCAGTCGACGCACTCGCGCGCGAGCCGCGGATCGGCGGCCGCCACGAAGGGCATGAACGCGATCAGCGCCTCGAGATCAATCGCGTGCTCCGGGAGTGGAGCAACCCCGGCGACACCGAGTGCCGTCCAGTGCCGCCATGCCAGCTCCACCACTTGCTTCTGGAGCTCTTCGCTCACCGCCAGCCCTCATCATCGACCCCGAACGTACGCAGCACACCCCCGAGCATGATCGCGAAGCCCTCCGACGCATCGTGGGTTCGCGTCCAAGAAGCAGCCGCGCGCAGCTCGTCATGCGTGGATCGGAGCCGCTGCAGATCGACGTGATGCTTGCCCTCAGGCCTGTCGTCGGCAGCCGCGTACAGCTTGAAGTGGATCTGATCGAACCGGCTCGCGAGCAAGATCACGAGACCGCCGTACTCGCGCCGCTCGACCCTCTCGAGGAACCCCTCGGGCAGCCCGAACCTCAGCAGCGAGGTCGGGCCGCCGTTCATCCAGTTCGGAGCGAGATCGAGAACGCGCGCGACATCCTCGGCGGCTTCGACCAGCGGCGGAGGGAGATCGCTGGCTGGCAACAGCACGCCCGCATCCCGAAGGGCGACGAGATCGAGATCCTTGGTAGGCCGATCGATGACGCCGATCAACAGCAAGCCACCACCGCCGACAGCCACCACCTCGAAGCGATGCCCTCGATCGAGCAGCAGTTGGCCGAGCATCGCCAGCGCCTCCTCAAGCGTGCCTGCGTCGAACATACGTGCAGTTTAACTTGGTGAGGCACCAACTCTAAGTTTCCGATCCGCCAAGTTAAATCTGGCGCAAATCACTGTGTCGATCAGGTAATTTCAGCTACTTACCGAAATCCGGCCCGGCCGAGCAGGCGGTGAAGTGCACGCGGCCGATGCCCGCGGCGCGCGCGGCCGCGCTGACGTTGCCGCCGTGCGAGTGCAGGAGCTCGGCGAGGTAGCGGCTCTCGAACAGCTGCACCCAGCGGGCGCGCGCCTCCTTGAGCGGGATCGAGACGTCGACCTCCGAGCCGCCCATGCCGAGGCGGCCCAGGTTGCGCGCGCGCTCGACGTGGTTGCGCAGCTCGCGCACGTTGCCGGGCCACGGGTGCTTGAGCAGCGCCGCGACCCACACCGGATCGCGAGGACCGCGAGCCGGTAGTAGAGATCCGACCGGAACCGGCGCGCGTTCACGTCGGCGCGCAGATCGCGGTGCGTCGCGGCGATCACCACGAGATCGATCCGATCGATCATCGGGGCGATCTCGCGACCGCTCACCGCGGCGGCCGCGCGCGTCTCCTCATGGCTCACTAGCGCCCCATGAACTGCTCGGCGAACTGGCGCAGCCGCAGCACCGACGGGATGCCGTCGGCGGAGCTGAACGTCAAGGTCGCGCCGAACTTCACGTTCTCCGCGGCCCGCCACGCGACGTAGGCGCGGCCGGCCGGCGAGCCCAGGAGCGCGTTCAGCTTCGTCTCGTACTCGCCCTGGACCTTGGCGACCATCGCGTCGCCCTCGGACTCGAGGCGGCCCTGGATCGCGTCGGCCGACGCGGTGACGCGGTTCTTGTACTCGAGCGTCTCGGCCTGGATGTTCTTGATCCCGATCAGGTACCCGTCGGTGACCGACGCCGCGTCGAGGCCGAACAGCTTCGCCGCCTGCTCCTTGAGCGCGGTCTGATCGGGCGGCGGCAGCGCGGCCAGCTTGGCGCGCGCGCCCCCCGGCGCCGCGTCCGGCACGTCGAGCAGGCCGACCTGGTACGCGCGCTCGAGCTCGGCCTGGCGCTTGACCCAGTCCTGCGTGCGCGCCGCGACCTGCGCGTTCGTGCCCTGGACGTAGTTGTCGAGGCTCTGCTGCACGCCGGCGAGCTTCTGCGCCGCGGCGTCGAGCAGCTTGTTCTGCTCGTTCAGCTGGATCTGCTGCAGCTGCTTCTCGTACTCGGCCCGGAACGTGACCTGGCGGACGAGCACAGACTGCGCCTCGAGGTGCATCGGCGCGAGCTGCTTGTTCAGCTGCTCGAGCGTCTTCGCGGTGGCCACGAGCCGGCGCTCCGTCGAGTAGAACCCGACCGAGTCGAGCGTGGCCATCTCCTCGCGGAGCACGCTCGTCGCGGTCTCCTCGGCGAGCCGCTGGTAGCGGAAGCGCCCGTCGGAGTCGGTGACGTGGTTGCCCTTGACGACGAGGCTGTGCGCCTCGCCGGGCTTGATCCGGATCGGCACCGTGACGTCGAGGAGGACCGTGTTGTTGTCCTTCGTGCGGATCACGAGCGGCTTCTGCGGGCCCTTGTCGTCGTCGGTGTAGTCGAGCATGAAGTACGTGCTCGGCAGCACGATCATCTTGTGGATCCCTGCCACGCGCCAGTGCCAGCCCGGCGCCTGATCGTCCTCGTGGACGCCGCTCATCGCGCTCTGCCGCACGCCGATCTCGCTGGGCTCGACGCGCGTCAGGCACGCGGTCGGCACGATCCACAGCGCCAGGGTGCCGATGACGATGGCCTTCGAGACCTGGACGAACGAGCTCACCGGGCACCTCCCACGTTCTCGAGCTGCACGCGCTGCGGCGAGCCGTCGTTGCGGAACGGCTGGATCTCGATCGTCGAGCCCTTGAGGCGCTCGCCGAGCCGCTCCATCACGCGCTCGACGGGCTGGTTGCGGAACGCGTCGATCTCGGCCTTCTTCGCCGCGTAGTCGGCGTCGAGCTGGCCCTTGAGCTCCTGGGCCTTGCCCTGCGACGCCGAGCGCGCGGCCTGGCCCGCGGCCAGCTTCTCGATCTTGTAGGTGTCGGCCTGGCGGTGGGTCTCGACCTGCGCGGTGACCGCGGTGGCGAGCGTGGTCTCGAACTCGGCGCGCTTGGTCTGGATGATCTTGTTCTGGTCGCGCTCGACCTCGGCGAGCTTGCGATCGCGCTCGGTCTTGGCGCGCGCGAGCTCGGAGTCGATGACCGCGAGCTGGTTCTCGGTCTGGTTGCGCGCCTCGATCAGATCCTCGTACTCCTTCGAGAACCGCGGGCGCGGCGTCACGATGCTCGTGACCTCGATGCCGTGCTGGCCGAGGAGCTTGTTGATGCGCTGCTTGGCGCGCTCCTCCGCCTGGCCAAAGCTCGTCGGGTTCGACACGCTGATCGTCGACTCGCGGCCGAACTCGTCGCGCAGGATCGAGCGCGCGTACGGCAGCATCCACTCGTAGTAGGCGTGGCCGAGGCCTGAGTCGCGCAAGGTCAGCGCGGCCTCGGCCGGGATCGCGCGGAAGAGCAGCGTCGTGTCGTTGAACGCGAACATCGAGCCGTCCGAGGCGCGGACAGAGAGCTCGTGGGCCTCGAGCGGGCCCTTGTCGGCCGGGCCGCGCAGGTGGAACGTCTGCGGGCTGACGTCGAGCATGTAGACCGAGTGGACGCCGAACGGCAGCCGCAGGATCAGCCCCGGCTGCGTGATCACGTCCATCGAGCCGGTGATGTTGTTGACGCGCACCGCGACCTGCCCCGCGTCGACGGTCGCGCACGACCGGACGGCCACGATGAACAGGGCGAGCGCCGCGCCCGCGATCCACAGCCGCGACGACTCGCCCCCGCGGAACAGACCGACTACCGAGCGCTTCGCGCGCTCTCCGAGCTCAGACATAGACCCTCCTACCGCCCAGCGTAACGCGATCAGGGCGGCGGGAGGCGGATCGCCGGCATGCTGCGGCGCTCCAGGCGCCGCCGCACGACGACGGCGAGCAGGTCCTCGTGCACCGCGGCGGCGCGCGCCGCGGCGTCCACGAGCAGCGCGGCCGCGCGCGGGCCGGCCGGCGCGAGCCCGCGGAGCGCGTGCGAAAAGCGGGCGTCGTCGTCGCCGCGCGCGCCCGACGACACGACCACGAGCAGCGCGTCGTCGGGCAACGCCGCCTGGCCGCGCGTCGCGACCACGAGGCTGGCGCCGAGCCGCGCCCCGCCGCCGCCGAGCAGGACGGGCGCGCGCCCGCCGTCCGCCGCGGCGATCGCGCCGCCCGGGTGGCCCGCGCACGCCCACGCGATCGTGCGCGCGTCCGGATCGAGGATCGCGAGGAACGCCGCGACCGGCTCGCCGCCGCGCACGACGCCCTCCGACGAGGCGCGCATGCTGGTGAGCAGGTCGTCGAGATCGACCGGCGCGCTCCCCGACGTCGACGCCGCGAACGCGCCGGTCAGCGCCGCCGTCGCGAGGGCGGCCGCCACGCCGTGCGCCTGCGCCTCCGTGACGAGCACGGCGAGCCGGCCGTCGGCGAGCAGGTTCGCCGACCAGCCCGCCCCCGTCGTGCGCGGCGCGGTCCGGTACTCGGCCGCGACCGACCACAGCCCGAGCTCATCGTCGCGGCTCGCCGAGGCGTGGAGCCGCATCGCCTCGGCCACCTCGACCTCGCGCGCCGTCTCGCGCTCGCGCGCGGCCGCCCGCGACAGCGCCGCGTACGTGAGCGCCCGGGCCGCCGTGCGCGCCGACTCGATCACGAGGCCGCGCTCGTCCTCGCGCAGCGCCTGCGCGTGGCTCGCCTCGACGAGCCCGACGAGCGCGCCGCGGTCCATGAGCGGGACGACGAGCGCGGCGGCGCCGGCGGCGAGCGCCTCGAGCTTCGGCCGGATCGCGCCGAGCCGCATCGTGCCGAGATCCGCGGCGGCGAGCAGCTCGCCGTGCGCGGCGAGCCACGCGGCGACGTCGCGATCGAGCTGTTGCGGCGCGCCGGTCACGACGTCGACGAGCCGATCGCCGCTGGCGCCAGCGCCGGCCGCCTGGTCGCCGGCAGCCTGGTCGCCCTCGACGCGCAGGAGCGTCTGCACCTCGACGCCGATCTCCTGCCACAGCGCGCGGAGCCGCTCGAGGATCCGCGGCTCGTGATCGAGCTCGCCGAGCGAGCTCACGAACTGCTCGAGCGCGCGCTCGCGGGCGACGGCCACCGGGCGCGCGTTGCGGCGCGCCCACACGACGCCGAGCGAGATCGCCCAGAGGAGGCTCCCCCCGGCGGCGAGCGCGACCGGCGACCGGACGCCCTGGGCCGCCGCGGCGCCGGCCAGGGCGACGATGAGCGCGAGCGCCCCGAACTCCGACAGCGCGACACGATCGAGCCCCTGCGGCCGCAGGAGGTCCGAGCGGAGCTCGTAGTAGATCGTGATGAGCGACGCGATCGTCGCCGACAGCCACGAGATCGGGAACGAGCCGACGACGCCGTACAGGATCAGGACATCCGTCGCGCCGACCGTGCACAGCACGAAGACGATGAAGATGATCCGGACCAGGTTCCGGCGCGCGCCGCCCAGGAGCGAGCGGCGCGCGATCGCGATGCCGACGACGAGCCAGATCCCGAGCTGCGAGAAGTGCAGGCCGGCGAGCGGGCCTGGCTCGAGGTAGAAGACGCCCGCCGGCAGCGTGCGCACGCCCGCGACGATCCACGGCGTGACCAGGCACAGCACCGTGAGGACCGCGCCCACGGCGGCGCTGCCGAACGCGATCCAGCGGTGGCGCTCGAGCTGGCCCGTCACGCCGAGCAACACGAGCAGGAAGCACACCCCGACGAGCGCGAGCGGCGCGTTGCCGAGCCGCAGCAGCCGCTCCGCGAGCTCCGCATCGCGCGTGCACGCCGCGAGCGCGGAGCACGCGGCCCACGGCAGCGAGGTGATCGAGGCGCCGATCGCGCCGAGCCGCAGCACGCGATCGCCGCGGACCAGCGCGGCGACGATCCCGATGGCGGCGAGCGACAGCGCGCACACGAGGTACGGCACGCCCAGCCAGTTCCATTCGATCGCCACCGGCGCGCAGCTTAGCGCCTCCAAAGCCCAGATCGCGCGCGCCCGTGGCAAGATGCCCGCCGTTGTCACGGCGCGCCCCACGGTATCGGATCGAGATCCCGGCCACCGCGGTCCCGCTGCTCGGCGGGGAGATGGCGGTGTCCCGCACGCGCGACGTCTCCGAGGACGGCTTGTGCCTCGACACCATGGCGTGGTTTCCGCTCGGGACCCGGCTCTCGGTCAAGCTCGTCGATCCGGCGAGCGGCAGCACGCTCGAGGTGGTCGGCGACGTCGTGCGCGAGGCCGCCGCGCCCGCCTGGGTGCTCGGCATCGTGCTCATCACGCCGCCGCCCGAGTGGCACGCGCTGGTCGCCGCCGCCCGCCGCGCGCGGGCGGACGGGCGCGCGAGCCCCGCCACCGCCCGCTCCGCCCGCCGGACCGGCCGGCGGCTGCGCGTGCTCGTCGTCGGCGACGATCACCGCCAGCGCGGCGCGCTCGCCCTCTACCTCCTGAGCGGCTGGGACGTCCTGTTCGCGAGCGACCTCGCCAGCATCGCGGACGCCGTCCGCGGCCTCTCGCTCGACGCCATCGTCGCCGAGCTCGACGCCACCGATCCGCGGCTCGTGCCGATCCTCGCGGCCGCCCGCACGGCGCAGCCCGCGGCGCGCCGGATCGTGCACGGCGCCGGCCAGACCGGCGGCGAGCTCGTCCACCGCTACGTCGAGCGCGACGCGGGCCTCGACGCGCTCGTCGCCGCCGTCACCGCCGACCTCGGCGGCGCGGCGCGCGAATCGGGCCACTAAGGGCTAATAGGGCTAATAGGGGCTAATAGCCGCGCTTCAGCTCGTCCTCGAGCAGCGCGATCGTCGAGGTCTCCCGCTCGATCGCCTCCTGGAGCTGGCGCTGCGCCATCTCCTCGCGCAGCCGCGCCGCCCGCTCGCGGGAGGCGCGCGAGACGGCGGCGAGCGCGACCACGCGCGAGACCGTGACCGCGACGAGCGTCGCGGCCTCGACCACGACCATCTGATCCGCCGGATCGCGGAACGCCCGCTCGACCGCGCCCAGGAGCCGATCGAACACCGCCTCGGCGTCGGCGAGCACGACCTCCTCGCCGTCGCCCCACGCGAGCCGGCGCGCGACCGCGTCGTGCAGCGCCAGGTCGAGGCCCGGGACGGACTCGCCGCCGACGGCGAGCGCGCGCAGGACCGCCTCGAACACCTCGGCGCCCGGCGGCTCGCGGTCGCCGTGGTGCACGGTCTCGAGCACCTCATCGCGCAGGACGCGCACGCCTTCGAGCAGATCGGTCTCGGCCACGGCTACGGCTCCGTATCGCCGTGATCGTCCCACGGCGAGCTCGGGTCAGTGTTCGCCGCGAACTTGCGCTCGAGCGCGGCGCGCCTGCGCTCCGCGCGCTCGAGCTGCTCGCGGAGCTTGGCGGTCGTCGCCTGCACGTCGCGCAGCCGCTCGCTGTACGGCGCGACCGCCTCGAGCACGAGGCCGGTGGTCGCGCCCACCAGGCGCTGGTGCGCGGTGCTGATCGCGCGCAGCACGCGGGCGCGGCTCGCCTCGGAGGCATGGATCTGGTGCACGCTCGCCGTGGTGATGACGCGCGCCTGATCGAGCGCGTCGAACAGCGGCATGATCCCGGCGTCGTCGGCGGCGCGCACGCCGTACAGCTCGCGCGCCGACAGGACCGCGGTCGCGAAGCTCACGCTGTTCTCGGCCGCGATCGCGTCGAGCGCCACGAGCACCTGCTTCACGAGCTCGGCGCGCGGGGCCGTCCGCGCCCGCGCGATCGTCACCGTCTTGTGGATGCCGTCGAGCACCTCCGACGACACGCCGGGGCTCGTCACCGGCCGCTCCGGGCGCAAGAACGGGATCGTCGGCCGCTCGGTGAACCGCTCGCCCGTGTCCGATGGCTCCTCGATGGCCGAGTCGAGCGTGTCGTTCTGCGCGATCAGCTGGATCAGGTCGGTGTCGACCTTCTGCAGCCGGTCGGAGAGCAGCCCGCCGAGCGCGAGCTCCGCCACCACGAACGCGCGGCTCACCGCCACGTCGAGCAAGAACCCGAGCTGCGGATCGGCGGCGCTGACCTCGTCGATCACCGCGCGCGCGCCCGCGCTGAGGATGTCGATGAGGCCGCGCACGGCCGCCCAGTCGCCGCCGCGCTCGAACCAGGCCCCGGCGAGGTTCTGCGCGAACGTCCACACGTTGACGCCCGTCGACTTCTCGAGGTCGTGGAACACCGCCTCGCACAGGCTCTGCGCCACGACCTCGAGCGCCTCCTTCGGATCGAGGCCGCGCACGATCGGGTTCTTCGTGAGGCCGCGCTCCTTGGCGACCGCGAGGAACCGCTGCCGCTTCTGCCACCACGCCGTCGCGCCGGTCGTGCGCACGACCTGCGTCGACGTCGGCGCGGGCGTCCGGGTCGGCGCCTCGAGCACGATCGTCGACACGTTGTCGCCGCCGCCGCCGCGCAGCGCGAGCTCGATCAGATCGCGGCACACGTGCTCCGGCGCGTCGCCCGAGCCCAGGAGGTACTGGATCCCCTCCGCCGACGCGTAGCCGTACAGCCCGTCGGAGCAGAGCAGGATCCGATCGCCGCCTTGCATCGAGATCTCTTGCACGTCGACGCGCGCCTGTGGCCGCGAGCCGAGATTGCGCGACAGGACGTTCTTGTGCGGGTGGCGCCCCGCCTCCTCCGCCGCCAGGAGGCCCCGCTCGACGAGCTCCTCGACGACCGTGTGATCGCGCGTCAGCGCCTGCAGCCGGCCGTCGCGCAGGAGGTACGCGCGGCTGTCGCCCACGTGCGCGATCACGGTGCGCCCGCTCTCCCCGACGAGGCACGCGACGACGGTCGTGCCCATGCCGTGGTGCTCGCGGCTCCGCTGCGCGGCCAGGTGCACCGCCGAGTTGCCCGCCTGGAGTGCCTGCTCGAGCAGCTGCTTGGGCCCAAGCGACGCGCGCCGGAGCAGCACGAAGTCGCGGATCGCGTCGCGCGCCGTCCGCGACGCGACGTCGCCGGCGTTCGCGCCGCCCATGCCGTCGAGCACCGCGAACAGGCCGGCGCGCGGCTCGACGATCAGCGAGTCTTCATTGGTCTTGCGCACCCGGCCGACGTGCGTGTCGCCGGCCATCCGCAGCGGCGGCGCCGTCACGACTGCGTCCGCCCCGGAGGCACGTGCGCCGACATGTCCCGCCAGGTTCGCCGCCGGCTCTCGAGCTCCTCGGCGATCAGATCGTTGAGCGCGCGCGCCGTGCTCGCCGTCACGCGCGTGAGCATGAGCGTCAGCTCGGCCCCCTGCGCGGCCACGCCGGCCTGGTCCTGGGCCACCTGCACGGCGGTGTCGCCGATCGCGACCAGCGTCGCGAGCGCGCTCGCGGGCGACTGCGCCTCCGCGGCGCGCATCGCGAGGAACGTCTGGAGGAACGCGCGGTGCATGCGGAGGTCCCCGGCGGCGATGAAGTTGCCCATGTGCTCGAGCACCGCGCCGATCTGCGCGCGCGCCGCCGCCTCGTCGAGGCGACCGAGCCCGGGATCGATCGCCGACCGGCGCTCGAGCAGCCGCTGCAGGATCTTGGGTCGCAAGGCCTCGTAGGCCCGTGCCAGTGGCGGCGCCGTCGCCATCTCGGCAGATGGTACACCGCGCCTCGCGCGCGGTGATACGCTAGGTTCGCGCGAACTCATGAAGGAAGGGCGAGTCCTCGTCGTCGATGACGAGCCTATGGTCCGGGAGACGCTCGGGCAGGTGCTCTCGGATGAGGGATACGTCGTGGATCTCGCCGTCGACGGCGAGTCTGCGCTCGAGCGCGTCCACGCCGCCCGGCCCGACGCGATCCTGCTCGATCTGATGATGCCCGGGATGAACGGGCGCCAGTTCCTGCAGGCGCTGCGCGCCGATCCGGCGTTCGGTAGCGTGCCGGTCCTGCTCATGACGGCCGTCCACGGGCTCGAGGTCAACCTCGCCACGCTCGGCGCGAGCGAGGTCGTCGAGAAGCCGTTCAACGTCGACGAGCTGCTCAACAAGGTCGCGCTCGCCGTCTACCGCTCGCGCGACGCGAACACCGCGATCGCGCTCCCGAGCGCCTCGCCCCCGCGGACGCCGACGCCCGACCCCGATCGCGGCGTCGTCCTGATCGTCGAGCGCGACCGCGCCCGGATGCAGCAGCTCGACCTCCTCCTCTCGAACCGCGGCTTCACCGTGGTCTCGATGACGCGCGCGCTCGTCCAGCTGTCGCGGCTCGCGCGCGCGCTCCGGCCCCGCGCGATCCTGCTCGACCTGCACAGCGACGGCGCCGCCGACGTCCTCCATGAGCTGCGCGCCGAGAAGGAGCTCGCCGTGCTCCCGCTGCTCGTGTACACGCGCGAGGGCGGCCCGCCCGCGCACACGGGCGTGGAGACGCTCACCGCGGCGACCGACGCCGCCCTCGTGAGCTTCGTCGAGCAGATCGCCTGACGCCGGCCGCCGCGCGACTCACTTCGGCTTCGGCGACAGGACGATCTCGATCCGCCGGTTCGCGTTGCGATCGCGGCGCGAGATCGGCTGGTACTGGCCGAAGCCCGCCGCCGACAGCCGCCCCGGATCGATCTTCGACACCTCCTGCAGCTGGCGCACGACGGCGACCGCACGGCCGGCCGACAGCTCCCAGTTCGTCGCGAACCGCGGCAGCGGCGGCGGCGGCGCGGCGGGCGCCGGCCGCTGGCCCTTCTTCGGCGGCGCGGGCGCGGGCGCCGGCTTCGGCAGCGGCAGCGGCGCGTCGTCGGTGTGGCCGTACACCGCGATCCGCTTGTCCAGCATCTCCTTGAGCGAGCTGCCGACGCGGTCGATGATCTGCTTGCCGCCAACCGACAGGGCGTCGTCCTTCACGAACAGAAAGCCCGTGTTGATCGTGACGCGGAGGTCGGGGCCGTCGACGGCGACCGCCGCGATCCCCCGCAGGCTCGCGCCGAGCTTCTTCTGCACCGCGTCGAGCTCCTTGGCGCGCTTCTCCGCCTCCGCCGCCGTGTCGGCGAGCTTCGTCTCCGCCTTCGACGCGACCTCGAGCCGCTTCTCGACCTCGCGCTTCTTCGCGCTGGCGGCGTCGAGATCCTTCTCGAGCCCGTCGGCGCGCGTCTTCTGCGCCGCCGCGGCCAGGCTGGCGTCCTCCGCCTGCTTGCGCGCCAGTGCGATCCGCGGGTCGGGCAGGACGAGCGGCCGGACCACCGCCCCGAGCACGACGCCGGCCACGAACACCACGCTGACGACGCCGAGCAGGAGCTTGTTCAGAGGGCGCTGCTTCCGGTCCTGCCTCGGCTCACCGCCCTCCCGCGGCTTGGGGACCGGCAAGCGCGGGTAGACCGTGACCCCCGTCTCGGAGCCCTCTCGTTCCTGGCGCGGCACGCCTCGATGCTATCGCACTCGACCGGCAACGAACACAGAGCCAGGCGCGCGACGCCTGCGGGCGCTCGCGCACGGCGCGCACGGGGCGCCTACTTCTTGAGCGCGTGCGGCTGGAGCATCTTCTTCCAGGCCGCGAGCCGCTGCGGGGTGTCGCGCTCGCAGTAGGCGAGCTTCGACGGCGACACCTTGTACTGCTTCATCAGCTCGCCGTACTCCGCCTTGTCCGAGCCGTACAGGAGGCACAGGACCGACTCGAAGCGCACGTTGTCGGCCGGGTGCGTGGAGAAGTACGGCGTCTTGCGGCCGGGCTTCTTCATCTTGGCCTCGAACTTGGCGGCCCCGGCGAGCGCGATCAGCTTGGCCTTGGGCGACCCGGCGAGGATCAACGTCGCGAGCTCGTCGGCCGCGCTCTCACCGCTGCCGGTGATCGGCAGCCCGAGCTCGCCGACGAGCGCGTGGCCGAGCTCGTGGAGGAACGTGAAGACGAACGCGCCGTCCGCGATGAGCACGGACTTCCTCTCGTCGTGGCCGGCGTCCGCGAACAGCTTGATGAGGTCGTCGTAGAAGTCGTGGCACATCACGACCGCGTGCTTGGCCGGCATGTAGAACGCGTTCACCGTCCCGCACTCCTCGAACGAGACCGCGAGCGGGCGGGGCAGCCGGAGGTTCTGATCGAACGCCTCGGTGATCTTCGTGATCCCTTCGATCACCGCCTTCGGCGGCGTGGCCATGCCGGCGGTCTTCGGCGCCTTGAACGCGATCGTGATGCGAGGGCCCGGGACGCGCGCCGACGCGATGATCGACACGTTGTGCTTCCGGATCACCGGATCCTGATCGGCGCCGACGAACGAGATGAGCATGGTCGCCTTGCCGCCGACCGGGATGACGAGGACGTCGACGGTGGCCGGCCCCTTGGCCGTGACCAGCTTGCCGCTGGCGGCGACCGCCTTCGTGCCCTCGCGGTTGCCCTCCTTGACCGCCGCGAGCTCGAGCCGCTCCTCGCCGAGCAGCGCCTTGAACGCCTCCGGCGTCGCGGCCGGCATGGCCCCAAGCTCGATCGCCATGATCGCGCGCCCCTTGTGCTTCGCCGGGCCGAGCCACGTCACGCGGCCGTCCGTCCTGCGGTCCCAGTCCGCCGGCAGCCGCAGCTCGACCCCGCTGACGACGACCACCTCGGCGCGCGCGCTGGACACGGCGCTCGCGAGCGCCAGCACTACCAGGATCCCCAGCCTGGATGGTTTCATCGGGCGAAGCTATCACCGATCGCGAGCCCGCTCGGGCGCGAGGAGCAGGGCCGCATCGGCGCGACCTCGGCGCGCCTCGGGCGCGACGCGCGACGGCTACTGGATCGTGACGAAGACCGCGCTCGGGACGCCCCAGTTGCCCGCGGCGTCCTGGCTCTCGACCAGGATCAGGTGCCGGCCCGGCGTCCAGCCGCCCGTGTCGACCACCGCCCGGACACCCTCGCTCGTCGCGTTGAACGCGCCGTCCGTGGCGCTCATCGAGGTCAGCGTCGCGCCCGCGGCCCACGAGGGATTGTCCACCGAGTACCGGGCCGCGGCGATGCTCTGCGTCGGCTCGGTGCCGTAGCCGTTGCTGTTATACCGCGTGTCGTTCGCGGTGGCCGTCAGCGTCACGGCCGTCCCCGCGGTGACCGTGGTCGGCGACACCGCGACCGACAGCGACTCGGGGCCCGCCGGCGCCTGGTACGGCCGCCGCGCCGCCTTGAACGCATAGCGGATCGCATTCAGGTTCGGCGGCAGCACGGTGTTCGTGAACGACGAGCAGCTCTCGAAGAACGCCGTCCCCATCTCGAACGTGTACCCGGCGACCCCCAGCGTCCCGTACGCCCAGTCCTCCGTGACGCCGCTCGCGGCGTACAGGCACACGCCCGGCTGACACACCGAGTAGCCGTTGTGGAAGCCGAACTTCCGCCCGAGCGTCGCCAGCTGCGCCGCGTTCGGCGGCGGCGTCGTGCTAAAGCCCCACGGATAGAGGACCAGCTGGGCATAGCTGTGTAGCGTGATGAGGAGTCCCGTCGCGGTCGCCGGGGCCGCGTCGGTGTCGAGCGGCCCGCGCTGATCCGGATAGATCGACGCCAGGTAGCTCTCCACCGCCTTCGTTTCGGGCTCGGAGTCCGCCGCCGGCCCCAGATACGTCGCGTTGCACTTGCTCGTGCTCGTGCTCGCGCCGCCGAACTTGAACGAGTAGTTGCGATTCAGATCCACGCCGTACTGGTTCGACGAGGTGGGCGGGTTCGAGCAGGTCGTCGCGCCGACCGGATTGCGATTCTTGCGCTGGTAATAGCCCTGCTCCGCCTGCTTCCGCCCGTCGGGGTTCGTGTGCGGCAGGACGTGGAGCTCGTGGTGATCGAGCAGCCACGTCGCGTCCGGATCCGTGCCGTAGCCATTCACGATCTGCTCCGCGAAGCGCATGACCGTCTCGGAGGTCGTGTACTCGCGGGCGTGGATGCCGCCCATCAGGAAGAACGCCGGCTTGGGTCCCGGGATCGCGCTGTTCGTCAGCTTCAGCACGAGCAGGTCGTAGCCCGGCCGATCGGCGCCCGAGGGCGTGTTCGGCGTGACCTTGTCCCACGAGTCGCCGATGTCGACGAGCGTCGCCAGCGTCGGGTTGGCGGTCGCGATCGCGGTCAGTGCCGTCCGCGTCTCCTCGACGGTGCGGTAGCACGAGTAGTTCGTGATCGAGCGGAGCCCCAGCCGCTCTCGCCGGACGACGTCGATCCGGTAGCCGCCGGCGACGAGCTCGTCGTACTGCTCGGTCGTGAGCAGGACGCCGACCCAGCCGGCCTGCCGGTCGGCCTCCTCGAGCGCGTCGAGCTCCTCGACGATGCGCTGCAGATCGGCCTCGTCCTTGTAATAGACGTGCGCGAAGATGGCCTCGTGGCTCGTCGCGCCCGGCAGGTCGGGCGCCGGCGCCTCCGGCAACTCCGGCGGCGCCGCCGGATCGGGCGGATCGCCGGCCGAGCAGCCGTCGAGGACGAGGAGGAGGACGAACAGCGCCGTGGCCGCGAGCGCCGGCAGGAGGAGGGCCGAGCGAAGCTGCGCTCGAAGCTGGCTGGCGAAGATCATCGGCGAGACGATACACGCGATCTCAGAATCCGGCTGATGTTCATTCCGGAAACTCGGAGTACAGCGCTGACTTCCTCCTGATAGATGAAATCGAGTGCTACGCGCTCAATCTTCCATTGGCTCGAAGTCCGCCTTCGTCGCCCCGCAGTCGGGACACACCCACGTGTCGGGGAGGCTCTCGAAGGTCCTGCCGGGCAGGATCTCCGCGTCCGGATCACCCTCCTTCGGGTCGTAGACGTGCGAGCAGATCGTGCAGCGGTACTTCGTCGGTCGGGTCATCGTCGTGCACATCATGGCGAGGAACGTGCTCCTCGTCGAGGCCCATCATGGACGCGACCCGAGCTGACCGAGCTCAGCCGCGGATCGCGCGCTCGAACTCGCGCAGCGCCCGCGGCGTATCGGGCCGGACGGCGTAGCGAGCGACCAGCGCGAAGTCGAGCGCGGGGAGCAAGCGGCTCCGCTCGATCTGGGTGTACTGCGACGAGTCACGATCGAGCGCGAAGAGCGCGAACCGCCCGTCCTTGAAGATCCACACCTCGGATACGCCCATGCCGGCGTACACGTCGAGCTTGTTGAGCAGCGGAGCGGTGTGAATCACCTCGAGCACGATCTCGGGAAAGTCATCGAGCTGCTTGCCGACGAGGTAGCACTCGTCGGGCTCGGCGCCGCGCTCCTTTGCTTCCTTCTTGAAGGTCGTCGATCCGTAGCCGTACAGATCGATGTTCATCAGGTGGGCGTACATCTCGATGAAGCGCGCGATGTTCTTCTTCCACAGCTCGTGCTCGGGGGACGGGCTCATCAGCTCCAGGGCTCCTCGCAGATAGGTCATTCGCAAGCCCGGCCGATCGAACAGCTCGCGGAAGATCACGTACTCCTTCCACGACACATCATGGAGCAGCATGCGCTGCTCGTCGGGCGCGGATTCGAGGCCCGGTATCGAGGCGACGGCGACCATGCGATCAACCTAGCATGAGCGGTCTACGGCCCGGCCCGCTCGAGGCAAGCGAGCAGACCTTGCTTGGCCCGGTGGAGGATCACCGCGACGTGGCCGGGGCTGAGCGCGAGGCGGTCGGCGACCTCCTGGCTGCTCAGCTCCTCGAGGACGCGGAGCTCCACGACCCGCCGCTGCGTGTCCGCGAGCCGGCGGATGCAGGTCACGACGCCGGCTTTGGCCTCGGCGCGGGCGAGCAGCTCGTCGACGCTGGGCAGGTCCGCTCGCGGCTCGCCGGCATCGTCGAAGGTGACGTGCTCGCGCGCGAGATGGTGGCGGCGGCGCATGTTGCGGGCGGTGTTCACGACCATGACGTGGAGGAACGCGCGCGCCTCGTCGTCGCGGCCGGCGAGGGCCCGGGCCTCGGGGAGCGCACAGAACCGCGCGAACGCCTCCTGCACGGCATCGACCGCGTCCTCGCCGGTCAGGCCCTCGGCGCGCGCCGCCGCCGCCAGCCGCCCGGCCGTGGCGTGCACGAGCGCGCCGACCCAGTCGAGGAACGGCCGCGCCTCGCCACCCTCGCCGCGCGCGCGCCCGACGCCGCCCGTGCTCCTCTGCTCCGCTGTGGCCATCGCGTCCTCCATGCTGATCGAGCCCTCGAACGATGATATGGTTGCTCATACAACCATATGGCGCGCGCGCGATCAAGAGCGGCCCTCAAGCACCCCTACGACCTCGACACCGCGATCGGGTTCTGGCTCCACCTCGTGCACCACAAGGTGCGCGCGACCGCCGAGCGCGAGCTCGCCCCGTTCGGCGTGACGCCCGAGCAGTGGGCGATCCTCGTGCGGCTGTGGCAGTCCGACGAGATCAGCCAGGCCGAGCTGGTGGGCGCGACGTTCCGCGACAAGCCGAGCGTGTCGCGCCTCCTCGACGGGCTGGAGGCGGCCGGCTACGTGGCGCGCGCCCGCAACCCGGACGACCGCCGGAGCCACCGGATCATCCTGACGGCGCGGGGGCGCGCGCTCGAGGCCAAGCTCGTCCCGCGGATGCGGGCGTTCATCGGCAGGTGGACGCGCGACGTGTCGCCGCGCGATCTCGAGACGACGGTGCGGACCCTGCGGGCGCTGTATGCCGCGCTCGACCCGGCGGCGGCCCGCGAGAAAGTTGTTGATGCAACGTAATGCTCGCGCGCGCGGCGACCTGCCTCATCAGGAGGCACACCATGCAAGCTGAACCGACCCTGACGAACCGCTCGAACCTCGACAACCTCACGGCGCAAACCGCCCTTCCCGCGCCCGCGCCCGTGCCCGCACCCGCGCCCGCGCCCGCGCCCGCGTCCGTGCCCGCGCCCGTGCCCGTGCCCATGCCCGGAATGATCGAGACCCGCGGCCCCGGCGGCATGAACATCGAGGAGCTGGGCGCCGGACCGCGGCTCCTCCTCGTCCACGGCGGCGGCGCCTGCGGCGCCCGCGCCTGGGCCCACCAGGAGCCGCTCGCCGAGCGCTGGCGCCTGGTGATGCCGCACCGCCCGGGCTACGGCAAGTCGCCGGAGCTCGGCCGCGAGGACTTCGACGTCGACGCCCCGCTGATCGCCGCGCTCCTGGGCGACGGCGCGCACCTGGTCGGCCACTCGTACGGCGGCGTGGTCGCGCTCCTGGCCGCCGCCCAGCGGCCGGAGCGCGTCCGCTCGCTCGTCCTGGTCGAGCCGGGCGCGACCCGGATCGCGCGGCACGTCCCGGCGGTCGCCGCGTTCGAGGCCGCGCTGCAGCGCGCGATCGACAAGGCCCCGCCGACCGACCCGGAGCGGCGGCTGCGCGCGCTGTTCGACGTGATCGAGCCATCGCGCGTGATCCCGAGCCCGCTGCCGCCGCCGCTCGTCCGGGCCGCGCAGCGCCTGGCGGAGATGCGCTGGCCGATGGAGGCCGAGATCCCGACCGCCGCCCTGCGCGCGGCGACCTTCCCGAAGCTGGTCATCACCGGCGGCGGCAGCCCCGCGTTCGAGGCGATCGCCGACGTCCTCGCCGACGCGATCGGCGCCGAGCGCGCCATCGTCCCGGGCGACCACGCCACGCAGGATCAGGGCGCGCCATTCAACGACGTGCTGGAGCGGTTCCTCGCGCGCGCCGAGGGCCGCGCGTAGGGATCACAGCGACTTCGCGAGATAGATCGCGCTCTCCCCCGGCATGTACGATCCGTAGAACAGCCGATCAGCGCCGCACAGCGTGTAGCCGAGGCGCTCGTAGGCCCGGATCCCCGGCACGTTGACGTTGCTGGTCTCGAGCCAGACGTGCGTGGCGCCGAGCTCCCGGCCGTGCGCCTCGGCGCGCTCGAGGAGCGCGCGGCCGACGCCGCGCCGACGCCAAGCGGGGGCGATGTACAGGAACCACAGCACGAGCCGCTCGTGCCACGCCTCGTACCCGGCGGTCGCGAACCCGTGGACGCCGCCCTCGTCGGCGACCCAGCCCACGCTCCAGCGCGCCCACGGCGCGAACACCTCGCCGATCGAGTAGCGCTTCGTCAGCGGCGCCTCGAGCGCGCGCTCGACGAGCTCGATGGCGCGCGCGCCCGTCACCACGTCGAAGACGGAGCTCGTCGAAAAGCCGGTGTCGATCGCCTCGACCGCGCGGCGATCGGTCTTCGGGTCCAGCTCGCGGATCGTCATCGTGGGGAGTCTGCCCCAGGCGCGCCGCGGAGCCCGACGGCCCATCGCTTCTGGCGACCTCTCGTCTCTCCCGCACATCCGAGCGGCCAATGTGAGGAAGCTCAAACGGACGCCTCCCTCGGGCGTGCTCGGCAGGCTCGATCGGGATCGCTTCGTCCGGTCCTCGTCGGAAACAGCCGAGGGAGGACCTTCCGTCGGTCCGGGTAGCCCGGCACCCTCTCATCAAGAAGAAGGAAAGATCACGACCCGACGACGGCGTCTCATCGTGGTTGCGAGTCGTACCCGCAGGTTTTGCGTCGTGCCGGCATCCACGCGCGACCTTGGTGCTGGCTTGCGAGCGTTCCCTGCCGCCCGCGTATCCGTGCTACTGAAGGTGGTGATGCGGAAGGGAGTCACTATGTCGATGAGGTTGCACCTGGCATGCGGTCTTATCGCGCTGGCCGCGATGGCTCAAACGGCGGAAGCGGTCTGCCTCGGCGGCGCACCCGACGGGCTCATCGGAGACACCGAAGGTTGCGACGACAACAACACCGTCAACGGTGATGGCTGCAACGCGACCTGCGATATCGAAGGCGAGTACACCTGCGCCCGGCCGGTGAAGATCTCCGAGATCGACATCGAGGACTTCCCGAACTCGACGGCGTCGTGGCCGATCGCTCCCGACAACCAGTCGGTGCGCCAGACCGCGAACACGCCGGCGCCGTCCGTGATCCTGCTCGGCAATAACGGCATGCAGGGCACCTACGCGGTACGGGCCGAGGTGAAGACGGTCAACGACGAGGACTTCATCGGGCTGGTGCTCGGGTTCAGATCGAACGACCAGACCAACGCCAACGCCAACTACCTCCTGATCGACTGGAAACAGGCGCTCGAGGACAACGTTCCAGCCGGACTCCGCCTCGCGCACGTGCGCGGGGTGCCCCCCGGCAACAACACGCACTCGCTGCACCCGCTCGCCCAGCGCGTGTGCCCCACGCCGACCTCGTGCGCGAAGCAGCTCGCGGTCGGCCAGAGCCACGGGACCACGGGGTGGCAGGACAACACGCCCTACGAGTTCCGGGTCACGTATCGCCCCGACCGGCTCGAGCTCCGCGTCAACGGGCAGCTCGAGTTCTTCCTGAAGCCGACCGACTTCCCCGGCGAGTTCACCAACACCAACAACATGTTCCCGCCCGGGCCGATCGGCTTCTACGTGCTGTCGCAGGAGGAGGTCGAGGTCCGCAACCTCGCGCCGCCCGCCCCCGCGGTCTGCAACGTGACCTCCCTCGACCCGGCGACCATCAACGTCCGCACGGGCACGCCGAACGTCACGATCAACACGCCGGCGCTCCTGAAGGACACCGACGACGGCCTCGATCGGGCCAGCGTGGCCGTGGTCAGCGTCACCGGCGGCGCGACCGCCATGGTGCAGCCCGACGGCACCATCAAGGTGGTCCCGGCGGATCCCAACAAGCCGGGGACCTACGTCGTCACCGTGTTCGCGTGTGACGACGACGCGGCGATGCCCGACTGCGACACGACGACGGTCACCGTCAACTACGGTGACAGCAACACCAACGGTGACAGCGACGGCGACGGCATCCCCGACGGCTCGGACGTCTGCCCGATGGTCGCCGACCCGGACCAGGTCGATACCGACAGCGACGGCCTCGGCGACCTCTGCGACGAGGACAAGGACGGCGACGGCCGCCCGGACAATCTGACGCTAGGCATCTCCGGCGGTGGCTGCTCGACCGGCGGCGGCGGCATGGGGGCGTTCGTCATGTTCGGTGCCGCCGCGGCGCTGCTGCTGCGCCGCCGCCGCCGCTAATCGCGGCGCTGCCGCCCGCTAATCGCGGCGCTGCCGCCGCTAATCGCGGCGCTGCCGCCGCTAATCGCGGCGCTGCCGCCGCTGAGCGCGGCGAGCGGGCCCCGGGGGCACTCAGGGCACGTTCTTGCCCGAGACGGGGAGTCGCTCGCGCTGCTCCTTCACGGAGCGGTGCGCCTCGTCCACGGCATCGGGATCGATCCCCTCTCCCATGGTCGTGAGCGGCTCGGGATCGACATCCGAGATCCCGACGATCGCGGCATCGGTCACGACCTCGGCTTTGCGCGCAGGACCGCGTGCGCCGGAGCTCGCCATATCCAGGTCACCGAAGCTCGCCGCATCGAGGCGCCCCGCGAGCCGGAGCCGCCGGCGATCGTAGTAGATCCCCGCAGCCACGATGAGTCCGATCCCGAGCATCTTGATGAGCAGCCTCATGGCTCACAGACGGAGCAACCGACATGCCGCGGCGCGTTCGCTGGCAGGAGCTTGGCGGGCGCCCTCCGGCTCGACTCCGCCGCCGACGCAGCGCTCCGCTGTCATGCCGAGCGCGCACGCGCGCGCCGGGTCCAGCTGGAATCCGGACGCGAGCAACGTGAACGCGATGCGGCTCGCGCGACCCGATCGATCCGGCCTTCGCTGCCGAATGGCAGCAAGGCACGATGGCCCCCGCCGGTGGCGCCGACGCTCGTCCGTCTCCGATCAGAGTCCGCCGCGGGCGGCGAGCTCATGGCGGCCCCTTGCAGTGCCTGGTCGAGTAACTTCGATCGTCAGATTGGCCCGGCGGCTTCGAGCCCGAGCACATGAACAAGCACCGGCCGACGCTTGTCAGGCGCTTCGAAGCGAAACCAGCGAATATCACCGCGGTCGATCATGGGATGTCAGTGTCAGGCCCATCATCGATCGGCCCCTGCGGCCCGCGCTCGAGCCACGCCTGCCAGAGCTCGCGCTGCTGTTCGTTCGAGAGTCTCGGCTCTTCCACCGGCTCCAGCACGACGCGCACGCGCTGACCGTCCATCTCCGGGACCGCACTCTCAAGCTCGATGGTCTTGCCACGAACGAGCCCTGTCTTCGAGGTCACCACGTCGTCAACATACCAGGATCGGCCCTGGGGACCACGCTGCTCGAACAGAGGCCGCTCCCAGACGGCGCATTCGAAGGCAACCCCGGTCGAGGTCCCTGGCCAATCTCCCGAGCGGGTACATTCACAGCGTTACATGGCGCAGCGAGCGCACTGCTGCCTCGCCGAGCCGCGACCGGACGGCGAAGTTAGCGCAAGGAGGCGCGGAGCACGACCTCGAGCCCGAAGTGGTCCGAGACGAAGGTGTCGTCAGCGTCGAGCGCGGCCGTCCCGAGCAGCTCGATCGCCGCGGGCTGCCACCGCCGCGTGCGCGCGAACACGCGGTCGATCCGCTTCCGGCTCGGCTTGCCCCGCACCTGCGCTCGCATCGGATTGCGCTCGGAGTCCACCGTGTATCCGGGGTCATCCGGCCGCAGCACCGGCCACACATCAACGAAGCTCGGATCGAGCACCGCGTTCTCGAGCGGCGCGTCCGGCTTGAAGTTCATGTCCCCGACGAGCACGACGTCCTCGCTCTCACCCGCGAGGAATGGTTGGATGATCTGCAGCTGCGCCGCGCGCACCGGGGCGCTCTCGTCGATGCTCTCGAGGTGGACCGTGGCGACGTCGAGCCCGCACGCGAGCCGGGCCACCGCGACGCGCCGCCCCATCTGGGTCGGCAGTGGCAGCGTCGTCATCCGGACGATCGGCACGCGCGACAGCACGACCACGTCGTAACCGAGCACCCGGAGGTCCGAGACCTGATACTCGGCCCGGATCCACGGCTCGGCATGGATCGCGGCGAGGAGCGGCGCCGTCACTTCCTGCAGCGCGATCACATCCGCGCGCTGCTGCGCGAGCGTGGCGAGCAGCGCCGTGCGCCGCTGCTGGAATCTGTATTCACCGAACCACACATTCCACGTGATGATCCGCAGATCGATCGGTGCCGTGGCTTCGGCGGCGGTGCACCGGTCCCAGAGCTGGCCGTCGAACCGAAGCGGCGCATACGTTTGCGCGTCCATGCTCATCTCCAGGCTCGAGGCTGCGACCTACAGGCCGGGAAATCAAGCGCCACGCCAGCCCCGCTCATTTCGGGCCAGAGACGATCGCGTCCAGCAAAAGTCTGCGCTGCTCCAGCGGGATGTCTAGCAAGACGCCCTCGTCCCCAGTTGCAGTGTAATGTACGCCCACCGAGAAGAGCTGCAGCAGGACTTCGAACCCTGGCATGCGCGAGGTCATCATTGCCAAGGCATCTGCCCATTCTGGATGGCGACTCGATGAGGATCGCGTACGGACCAGCCGATGCAGGATCGCCAGGAGAGCCTCAGACACGAGCTCCTGCCGGCTTCCGGTGACCCCGGTGAGCTGGTCTAACAATGCCACACACTGCGTGGCGAACGACGATGGGCCACGCTGTTGCAACTCGTTCCATAGGCCAGCGATAGGATCCACGAAGCTCGCTCGAGCGCTGGGGTCCTGATGCCGCGATTCCAGCTCGCGCGCCGAGAACCAGTGCCGCAGCAGATCCACGAGCACGCTGATGTACTCGGTCCGTTTGTCCTTGACCTCGATACATAACCTCATGAGCGGCTCGGAGATCTCGTAAAAGCTCTCGCGGCCTCGCGACGTCTTCTGGACGATTCCGAACTTCGCGAGCTCTCCGAGCTGCTTGGCCGCCGATTGCTGCTGCACGAGGGTCGCCCGGGCGATGTCTCTCACGGTCGCGGGCCGTCGCTGGCGACACAGGTAATCGACGAGCTTGCGCTGCAGCGGCGACGTCGAGTTTCGCGTCCGCTCCTGATAATAGGGGGTGAGATCGTCGACCATGTTCATGAATGGAGAGACAAGCTCGCCGAGGGACTCGCGCGTGAGGAACTCCGACAGTACGATGTATGCGCGGTGGTTTCCGCCGACGATATGATGGATCGCGCGTACGCGCGCGCGTCCGGTAGCGGTATCGATCGCTGCCGCGAGCTCGGACCGACCTTCCAGCTCGGCCTTGCAGCGAAGGAGCTCGATCGCATCGTCGAGAGACAGCTTCTCGAGGCTCCTGATCGTGAAGAAGCCGTAGAAAGGCTCGGTCTGTCGGCTGACCTGGAGAAAGAGCGAGGGAGCTGTAGCGACGATGCACCAGGAGCGCTGCTCCTGTACGAGTGATCTCCACCGCTGTTGGCCCTCCGCTCCAATCGCCTGGAAGAGATCATTCAGGTTTTCACAAAGAAGCACCAAGGTCTTGTTCTTGACGACTTGCCTTAGTGTGTCCTCGGCGAGATCGCGCGCCTTGTCGGGATCTCGCTCGAAGGTCTCCTCTACGAGCGCGATGCCGCGAGCGACCTCTCCGTGCTCCGATTGAATGCTGCGCAGGATCACCAGAATGAAATCGAGGAACGAGGCCACCCCCCACTCCTCTTCATTCAGGTATGCAATGATGGCTCGCGCTCTCGCCTCCGCGAGCTTTGGATCCGTCTTCAAGCGTCGATGGAGCAAGGCGGTGGCGTGAGTCTTGCCTGAGCCTCTCGGGCCAACGAGCAGGATGTGCTGCTTGTCCTTGGAGAGGACGCTCCTCGAGACCTTCGCGATGAGCTCGTCCAGGAGGCCCGAGCGCCCGATGAACAATCGCTCCAGGACATCCGGCGCAAGATTTCCTGGACTGTATCGAGACCTCTGGAGAGCTCGCCTGCTCATAGCCTGCGGTCCTGCCACCAGCGCTTCACGATCGGCCAGGTGAATGCGAAACCTTCACTCGTTCTCGTGACACATTGATCCTGCCGCAACATCTCGCATACAGACTTGACGTGGTGCTCGTCCGCGCTGGCTTGCTGGTGCCGCACGCCGTTGAGCAGCCTCTCGAGGCGCAGGGGCTCATGACTGCCGGCGAGCACGTCCATGATGGACAGCGCCATTCTGGAGTCATCGCGCGAGTAGTATGTCTCTATCCTGTGCTGCGTATATCCGATATGGGCCGGATCAGACGAGTGTGTCGCCACGGCCTCGACGGCGACATCGACGTCCGCTCCCCTGGCTGGACGCCCCAGCTGGTCTAGCCGATCGAAGCAATGGTGAATGTGGTAGGCGAATCCACCGAGCAGCGCGCTGACACGCCCGGCGATCTCCGTCGGCTCCTGCGGCTCGTGGCAGAGCGCACCACAAAGATTTCCGATCAGCGCAGCGGTATCGGCGGGTGACAGCGGAGGGGCCAGCTCGATCTGCACGTCATTGAAGGGAGCGTTCGCGTTTCCTTCGGCGCGGAGGCTCTTGAGCGCCAGGTGCAAGCCGATCGAGCCCGTGAAGAGGAAGCGCAGGCGAGGATGCGACGCTCGAAGAAAGCGAAGCGTGTCGAGCAGCTGGATCGTCTTGTCCGCGCCCTCGCGCTGCCGCAGGTTGTACAGCATCAACGGAAACTCGTCCCACATGCAGACGACCTTGGTGTCATCCTCGAAGGCGTCCAGCACGTCCTTGACTGCCACTTCGAGGAGCGTCTTCCACGCGTCGCCAGCAGCCGGCAAGGAGAGCTTCTCGATTCGATCCGAGGACAGTGCCAGCCACCCCTTGATCGCGGTCGCCTTGAGCCGCTTGGTGCGGGGTAGGTCGACCGAGACCGTGCGGTAGATCTGGGAGATCAGCTCGGTGATGCTGTGGACACGCTCGAGCTCCTGGTAGTACGTGTGAAAGCCGTCGCGACCGAGCGCGCCCATCTTCTGAAGGATGCTGGTCTTCCCGATCCGACGTTCCGCGTTGAGCACGAGGCTCTGGCGCTCCAGGACCGCCCAGTAGCGCTCGATCTCGCGCTCGCGGCCGACGATCTCCTCCACGCTCAGCTGCCCACCTGGATTGATCCCCATGGGCAGCCAATCTACGTCGAAAGTGACGTACGTCGGAAATGACGTACGTCAAATTTGACATCTACCTGGAATTACTAGCCGCGGGTCAGTCGCCCTGGGCAGCGCCGCCGCCGCGCGGGTCGGCGGAGCCTTCCCAGCCGGACTTGGCGCGGACGATGGCGTTGACGGCGCCGAAGGCGCGGCGGTCCTCGCCCCAGTCGAGCTTGTGGCCCTTGGCGGCGAGGGCCTGGTCGGTCTCGCGATCGAGGGCCTCGGCCTCGACGCGCAGGAGGTCGGGGAGGTGCTGGTGGTGGACGCGCGGGCTCGCCACGGCCGCGCCAGCGGAGAGGTTGTAGTCGACGACGTTCGAGATGGTCTGCCAGACGGCGGTGATGATGCGCGGGCCGCCGCCAGCGCCGGCGAGCATCACGAGGTTGCCCTTCTCGTCCTCGACGATCGAGGGCGACATCGACGAGAGCATGCGCTTGCCGGGCTCGATCTTGTTGCGCGTGCCCTGCACCAGGCCGAACGTGTTGGGCTCGCCGGGCTTGGCAGTGAAGTCATCCATCTCGTTGTTGAGCAGGAAGCCGCCGCCCGTCACCGTCACGGCGCTGCCGAACGACGTGTTGATCGTCGTGGTCAGCGCGACGGCCATGCCGCGGCCGTCGACGACGCACAGGTTCGTCGTGTGGTTGCCCTCGAGCAGCGGCGGCACGTCCTTCGACGGGGTCGCCTTGTCGGGGCTGATCGTCGCGGCGAGCTTGTCGAGGTACGCCTCCGAGAGCAGCGTCTGGAGCGGCGGCGCCTTGCCGAACGCAGGATCGCCGAGCAGCTCGTTGCGGACGGTGAACGCGCGGCGCCACGTCTCGGCGAGCCAGTGCACGTGCTCGGCGCCGTGCCAGGGCACGGTCTTGAGATCGGTCTTGCGCAGCACGCCGGCGGTCATCGCCATCACGATGCCGCCGGACGACGGCAGCGGCATCGACGCGATGGTGTGGCCGCGATACTTGAAGCGCAGCGGATCGCGCCAGATGGGCTTGTAGCCGGCGAGATCCGCGGCCGTGATGATCCCGCCGCCGGACTTCATCTCGGCCACGATCGCGTCCGCGGTCTCGCCCTTGTAGAAGCCGTCGGGACCGCGGTCGGCGATGCGCTGCAGCGTCGCGGCGAGCTCGGGGATCGTGACCTTCGCGTCGGGCGAGCGCGGCGCGAGCCAGAGCGCGGCGCTGGCGGGCGAGCGCTTGAGCCGCTCGGCGTTGAGCGGGAAGGCGATGGCCTTCGCGAGGAACTTGTCGATCACGAAGCCGTCGCGCGCGAGCGCCACGGCGGGCGTCACGAGGTCCTTCCACGGCTTCTTGCCGTACTTCTTGTGCAGCTCCCACAGGCCAGCGACGGCCCCGGGCACGCCGGAGGCGAGGTGCCCGACGAGCGATCGATCGGTGGGCTTGCCATCCGCGTCGAGGAACATCTTCTCGGTCGCGGCCGCGGGCGCGGTCTCGCGGAAGTCGAGCGCCGCGCCCTTGCCGGGCTCGAAGCGCACGACGGCGAAGCCGCCGCCGCCGATGTTGCCGGCCGTCGGGTGGACGACGGCGAGCGCGAACGCGGTCGCGACGGCGGCATCGACGGCGTTGCCGCCGGACGCGAGGACCTGCTTGCCGACGGCGGTCGCGGGCTCGGCCTCGGACACGACCATGAACGTCTTGCCGGCGCCGAGGACGCTCCGATCGAGCTCGGACGTCTTGCCGGGCTCGCGATACTTGGGCTGCGCGCCGGCAGGCGCGGCGCCCGCCGCAGAGCCGGCGGAGCCAGCGGCAGCAGCGGCGGCAGACCCGACCGCGGACGAGCCGGCGGTGGGCGAGGTCTTGACGACGCTGAGGTCGCCGGGCGCGGGCTCCGGCGGCGGCGGCGCCTTGCGCGAGCAGGCCGCGGCGAGCACGGCGGTCGCGAGCAGGGCAATCAGGCGGTTACGAGACATGGCGCATCCTACGACACAGATGTCGCGGGCTGCGGGGATCGCGCGAAACCCACGATCGCGCGCGGCGGGCGCGCGAAGCGAGCCAAGCCATCGCCGTGGCTCGGGAAAAAGAACGGCGACGCGCGTGGCACCGCCGTTGCTAAAGAAGTCTCCCATCATGCGCTCCCTCTCCCGGTTCCCTCGTTCCGCTCTCCTCTTCCTGGCTGGAGCCGCGTGCGCCGGCAGCGCCGGCGACTCTGCCAGCCCCGGCGCGGGTGACGACGGCGGCGGCGGCGTCAGCTTCGGCGGCGCCCAGGACATCGGCGAGTTCCGCAGCATCCTCGATCGCGGCGAGATCCCGGGCCCGAGCACGCTCGACGCCAACGGCTTCTTCAACGAGCACTTCGCCCCGCCGCCGCCGGCCACGTGCGGCGGCAAGCTGTGCATCACGAGCGGCCTCTCGGTGGGCCGCGCGTGGCTCGACGACAGCCACCAGGCGACGCTGCAGGTCGCGATCAGCACGAACGTCGATCCGTCGACGTACACGCGGCTGCCGATGCGGCTCGTGGTGGTGGTCGATCACTCGGGCTCGATGGCGCAGGACGGCCGGCTCGAGAAGGTGAAGCTGGGCCTGGGTACGCTGATCGACAACCTGAAGGACGAGGATCGCCTCGCGATCCTGTCGTTCGACGACGTGGTCACCGTGGACGCGCCGTTCGCGCAGACCTTGAACCGCGCCGCGCTCAAGACGGCGGTCAGCCAGCTCCAGCCGCGCGGCGGCACGAACATCCACGACGGCCTCAAGGCGGGCCTGGATCTGCTCGGCGACGCGCCGCCGAGCGATCGCCAGAACCGCGTCATCTTCCTGTCCGACGGCCTCGCGACGGTGGGCAACACGTCGACGCCGGCGATCATCGAGATGGCGACGTCGAAGATCACGCGCGGCATCGGCCTCACCACGATCGGCGTGGGCAACGACTTCGACGCGCCGCTGATGCGCGGGCTGGCGGAGCGCGGCGCGGGCAACTTCTATTACGTCGAGGACGCGGCGGCGGCGGGCGAGGTGTTCCACGACGAGCTCGACTACTTCATGTCGCCGCTGGCGCTCGAGCTCGAGCTCAAGGTCACGGCGGCGGAAGGCTGGGAGATGCGCGGCGCGGTGGGCAGCTCGCTGTGGCAGTCGGTGGCGCGCTCGGGCTCGATGTCGATCCCGGCGGTGTTCCTCGCGAGCCGCACGAGCCAGACGCCGGATCCCAATGGCGGCCGGCGCGGCGGCGGCAGCATGATCTTCATCAACCTGGTGGCCACGGGCGCGAGCCCGGGCCGCGTCGCCGACCTGCGCCTGTCGTACCGGCTGCCGGGCTCGACGGAGCGGGTCACCGACACGGCGGTGCTCGACTACTCGGCGGATCCGAACGCGACGCCGGACGAGCCGCACCTGTCGTACGCGGCCATGGCCGAGCGCTTCGCGATGTACAACATGTTCCTGGGCCTGCACGCCGCGACGCAGTACGCGGGCGCGAGCCACGACTGCGCGGCGGCCGCGCTGTCGGCGACGCGCCGGGCGGGGAAGGCGTGGCTGGTCGAGCACGAGGCGGATCAGGACCTGGCGGCGGACCTCATGCTGGTCGAGCAGTTCCTCGCGAACCTGGCGGAGCGCGGCGCGCAGCCGGACGGCTCGCTCGCGGGCTGCCCCAAGCTCGGGCCGGACGGCTGGCCGGAGGACCAGTGGGGCGACGACTGGGGCGATGACCACGTCCACTACGGCATGGCGTGCTCGTCGAGCGGCGGGAGCGCGGGCTGGCTGGTGATCGGCCTGGCGGTGGTGCTCGCCGGGGCGCGGCGGCGCCGCCGCAGCAGCTAGCTCGCCGCGGCACAGCGAGCGACACGAGCCGAGGCACGGCCACCGGCTGTGTCACCCCGCCGCGGCCGCGCACCGGCCGCGGCGTCTTTGTGCTCCTCGTCGCTCGTCGTCGCTCGTCGTCGCTCCTCGTCGCTCGTCGTCGCTCCTCGTCGGGCCACCGCTCGCGCCCTTTCGATGAGGTGAGCTCGGCACGGTCGCGGGTCACCGCTGGCACGACCTTCGCTTGGATCACGGCATCGAAGGCCGCGCCCGCCACGCGCGCGCGGCCATGTAGATCCTGCGCCTGTGCGAGGCGCAGGTCGTCGGCGGGCACGGGTGCCTGCATCCATGGGCGGAGGAGTCGTCATGCTGCTGGAGGGATGGGCGTTCGATGTGCTGGGGGGGATCGCAGACCACACGTTCATACGTGCTGCGAACGGCAAGGTCTTCGAGTGCTGGGGAGGCGTGGCCGGCCCCAACCTGAGGAGCCTGGGATCCGCGAACGGAAGTTACAACTGGGCCGACTGCTACAGAGGATCTTTCCTGGGCCTCACGGATACGGCTTGTATCGGTGTTTATCTCGTCAATGGCGTATGTCACCAGTCAGCCAACTGCTTTCTGTTCTCCACGGGCCACGTTCTGGATCCTCTGAAGGTGAAGGGTTGCTGGGCCAGCTATGGGGCGTATGGGCTGTACGGGACGAACTTCAACGCCTGGTTCGCCATTTACGCGGCGTGCTCGTCGTCTCGCCCCTTCCGGATGGAGACGAGCGACAGTGACGCCGCAGCGGATCAAGTGAAGAAACAACCCATCACCGAGCTGGTCAGCAAGGTCCATGTCGCGCACTCCGCCGCAGGGTCGGACCCCAACACGACGCTCGTGGCTGAGTTCGACGCCATCACGAGGCATTACGCTCCATCGCTGGGTAATGCCTTTTTTGCAGATGTTCACTGGGAATTTCTGCTGGCCAAGGACGCCCTCGTCGCGCAGGGCCTCCAGGGCTACGAGCTCGCCTCGCGCGTAAACGATCTGGCCCGGCTCACGCAAGAGAAGCTCCGCGCCCGCATCGGCACGGAACACTACAAATCCCTGATGGGAGTGGACGACGCCTCGATCACGCTCGGCCTCGTCGAGCCCAACCTGGTCGACGCGGCAGGCGTACCGGTCCCGGCACCGACCGACGACGCGGCCTTCGTGTCCCAGAGCGTGCCCTCCGCGATGATCGCTGGAACCACCTACTCCGTCTCGGTCTCGATGCGCAACACCGGGACGACGACGTGGAGAGCCGGTCGATACAGGCTGGGCTCACAAGAACCTCAAGATAACCGGGCCTGGGGGACGAACCGGATCGAGCTCCCAGCCGACGTGAGCCCAGGCGCGGAGGTCACGTTCGTGTTCAACATCGTGGCTCCCGAGCGGCTCGACGAGCCAGTCCCCTTTCGCTGGAAGATGGTCAGGGAGAATATGCGGTGGTTCGGCCAGCGGAACGCCCACGTGGCGGTCACGGTGGCCAAGGACGCGCGATACATATCCCAGGCGGTGCCGGCATCGATGGTCGCCGGGACCACCCAGACCGTATCGATTACCATGCACAACCTCAGCGCGCTGACCTGGACTCGCGCTGATGGCTACAAGCTCGGAGCTCAGAATCCTGAAAACAACACCACCTGGGGCACGTCGCGAGTCGAGCTACCCCACCCGGTAGCTCCGGGCGCCAACGTGACCTTCACGTTCCCGATCCGGGCTCCCGTCACGGTTGGCCATTACAACTTCCAGTGGCGGCTCCTCCAGGAGAGAGTCGCCTGGCTGGGCCAGAAGACACCCAATGTCGAATTGAGAGTGATGCCGGCCCTGACCAGGGCCGCGGTCTTCGTGTCTCAGCACGTGCCCAACCCCATGCCCCCGAGCAGCGCGACGACGGTCTCGGTGACCATGCGCAACGTGGGCACCGCGACGTGGACGCGAGCGGAGCAATACCAGCTCGGATCCCAGAATCCCGCGGACACCACTCGCTGGGGGATAAGCCGGCTCCCCCTCCCTCACGACGTGCCCCCGAACACGCAGGTCACATTCACGTTCCCGGTGCACACCCACGGCGGGGAGACGGTCCAGGACTTTCAATGGCAGATGCGCCAGGAGAGCGTGGGCTGGTTCGGGCAGATCACGCCGAACCTCGAGGTGCGGGTCGCCTACCCGCTGCGAGGTGCCCTCTTCGTCCGCCAGAACGTCCCGAGCTCCATGACCCTCGGAACGAGCACGACCGCCTCGATCACCCTGCGCAACACCGGCGCGGAGACCTGGACGCCAGCCAGCCGATACAAGCTCGGGTCCCAGAGCCCAGCAGATAACGGCAGCTGGGGAACGAACCGAGTCGCGGTGCCCCACGATGTGCCTCCGAACACGGAGGTCACGTTCACCGTCCCGCTGCGTCCGACCACGACCGGGATCAAAAACTTCCAGTGGAAGATGGTGCTGGATGGCGTGGCGTGGTTCGGCCAGACGACAACGAGCATCGAGGTGAGAGTCAGGCCCTGATCGTCCAGGGATGAGCCTGGAGCGCCCGCGGCTGGCGCGGTCTCGTTTCTGATATACCGGGGCGATGTTCGATCCTGCCGTGTACGCGGCCCGACGGGAGGCGTTCATGCAGGCGATCGGCCCCGAGGCGGTGGCGATCGTCCGATCGCTGCCGGAGCGGGTCCGGAACGGCGACGTGCACCACCGGTTCCGCCAGCACTCCGACGTCTTCTACCTGACGGGCTTCACCGAGCCGCAGACGACGCTGGTGCTGCGGCCGGGCGCCGAGCAGGAGCGCGTGGTCATGTTCGTGCGGCCGCGCGACGCCGAGGCCGAGGTCTGGGACGGGCGGCGCGCCGGGGTGGAGGGCGCGCGCGAGCGCTACGGCGCCGACGCGGCGTACCCGGCGGCGGAGCTGCCGCAGCGGCTGCCGGACCTCCTGGCCAACCGCGAGGAGCTGCACTTCGCGCTGGGGCTCGACGAGGGCATGGATCGGCTGGTCACCGGCACGATCGCGCGCCTGCGCCGGACGGAGCGCAAGGGCGCCCGCCCGCCGCGCGCGGTGATCGATCCGCGGATCGCGCTGCACGAGCTGCGGCTGATCAAGGGGCCGGAGGAGCTGGCCACGCTCCGCAAGGCGGCGGCGATCACGACCGAGGCGCACCTGGCGGCGATGGCGGCGGGGCGGCCGGGCGTGTTCGAGCACGAGCTCGAGGCGCTCATCCACTACACGTTCCGGCGGCGCGGCGGGATGGGCCCAGGCTACGGCACGATCGTCGGCGCGGGAGAGAACGCCACGATCCTCCATTACATCGACAACGCGTGCGCGATCGCAGATGGCGATCTCGTGCTGGTCGACGCGGGCTGCGAGTACGGCCACTACACGGCCGACATCACGCGCACGTGGCCAGCGAGCGGTCGGTTCTCGCCAGCGCAGCGCACGATCTACGAGCTGGTGCTCGCAACGCAGAAGGAGGCGATCGCGATGGCGGTCCCGGGCGCCACGATCGATCAGCTCTACGATCACTGCGTCCGCAAGCTGACGGAGGGCATGGTCGAGCTGGGCCTCCTGCAGGGGCCGGCGTCCGCGCGCATCGAGGATCAGGCGTTCAAGAAGCACTTCATGCACGGCGTCTCGCACTGGCTGGGGCTGGACGTGCACGACGCCGGCACGTACATGCCAGGCGGCAAGGCGCGCCCGCTCGCGCCGGGCATGGTCATCACGGTCGAGCCGGGCCTCTACATCACTGCGGATGGGCAGGATGTGCCGGAAGAGCTACGCGGCATCGGGGTCCGCATCGAGGATGATGTGCTGATCACGGCGGGCGGGAACGAGGTGCTGACGGCGGCGTGCCCGAAGGAGATCGCCGACGTCGAGGCGGCCTGCCGGGTGCGGGCGCCGCTGTAGATCCCGCCGGGTGGGGCTGGGGGGTGAGGTCACCGCGCCCCCACGCAGGCTCCCCGGATCGCGCGCGCAACTGCCTGAATCGGAGCGTTGCGCAAGGCGTTTCACTGCTCGCAACGAACCGTCTTGTTACAGCTTTTGTCATCGCTGGGGTCTTGGGACCTGTGGCACGGCTCGTGGAAACGGTTGTCCCCAGATGCGGCTCGGCACCTCCTGGCTCGGCGCGATGGTCGGCGCAATGGTCGGCGCAATGGCCGGCGCGATGGCGCTGATCCCGGCGATCGCCGCGGCCGAGGCGCCGCGGCGCACGGTGGCGCCGGAGAGCCAGGCGAGCCTCTACGACGTGGCGGTCGGACCCGAGACGGCCGATGGCTACCTGATGGGGCGCCAGCTGGTGCCACCGGCGAGCGCGACGACGGCTGGGACGCCGACGACGGCGCTGACGGCGGGCGGCACGGCGGGCCTGGCCGCGAGCCGCACGATCTACCTGAACAAGAACGGCGTCACGCTGTCGCCGGGCGCCAACGACTCGATCACCAACCGCTCGACGGTGGTGACGCAGCCGACGGTGATCCCGGCGTGGAACGTGAGCGACGCGGTGTGGGCGTCCACGGTCTCGTGCATGCGCGAGGTCTTCGCGCCGTTCAACGTCACGATCACCGACAAAGATCCGGGCAGCGTGCCGCACATGGAGGCGGTGTTCGGCGGTGCGCCGACGATGGTCGGGCAGCCGACCAACCTCGCCGGCGTGTCGCCGTTCACGACGGACTGCTCGATCATCGAGAACTCGATCACCTTCGCGTTCATGGGCGTTTTGCCGGCGGATCCGATGCTGGCGTGCGAGGTCATGGCGCAGGAGGTGGCGCACAGCTACGGCCTCGATCACGTGATGGTCGCCACCGAGGTGATGACGTACCTGCCCTACGAGGGCCGGCGCTGGTTCCAGAACCTGAGCGCGTCGTGCGGCGAGGACAAGGCGCGGCCGTGCGGTCTCAACGGCTCGATGTGCCGCCAGAACCAGAACTCGGTCGCGCTCTTGATCGAGCGCCTGGGCCTGAAGGCCCCGGCGGGCGACGCGGTCGCGCCGACGGTGAGCATCACCTCGCCGCAGAGCACCGCGGTCGTGCCGCCCACGTTCAACGTCAAGTTCAACGCCACCGACAACACGAAGGTGACGATGGTGTCGCTCTACATCGACGGCGTGCCGAGCGGCAGCGTCATGGGGGCGCCGTTCTCGATCCCGGTGCCGAGCGGGCTCGCCGAGGGCTCGCACCAGCTCCGCGTCGTCGCAACGGACGGCAGCAACGAGCAGGCGAAGGAGATCGCGGTGACGGTGAAGAAGGGCGCGGCATCGCCGGACGGCGAGGACGACGTGGTGGGCGGCTGCACCGCGGGCGGCGGCGCGGGCGGCGCGGGCGGCGCGGCGGGCCTGGGGCTGGCGCTGGCGGCGCTGGCGCGGCGCCGGCGGCGGTAGGTCTGCTATACAGCGGGCGTGCTGTCCGGCAAGCAACGCCGCTATCTGCGCTCGCTCGGTCACGAGCTGCGCCCGATCGTCCAGGTTGGGCGCGACGGCCTCGACGATGGGCTCATCGCCGCGGTCGATCGCGCGCTGACGGATCACGAGCTCATCAAGATCAAGCTGGGCGAGGCGGCCGATCTCGATCGCCATGACGCCGCGGCGGACCTGGCCGCGCGCACGCGCAGCGAGGTCGCGCAGGTGCTGGGCAACACGGTGCTGCTCTACCGGCCGCACCCCGAGGAGCCGGAGATCACGCTGCCGCGCTGACGCGCTGACGCGCGGCTGTGCCGGTGCTGCGCGGCTGTGCCGGGTGGGGCCTCCGCTCTCCGCAGTTTACAGTGCCACTCCCCAGCTGCTGCGATAACCACCTGGTTGCGCAGAATGCGCAAGCGCAGCCAAGTCCGCGCCGTCGCTCGCGGCGCGCTCTCGGGCGCGCGTGGCACGCATCGTGATGAAGGCGACGACCGTGGAACGCACGCTGGTTGCGTTCACCATCACCCTCGCCGCGATCGCGCCCGCCCACGCATCGCACCCACCCCAGAAGCTCCAGACGCACGGCATCGCAGGACCCAGAAACTTCGTCGGCAGATCGATCCCGACGGTCGGCCCTACCAGCGGCCTCGTCTTCGCGCGCCAGGTGCTCCCGGCGCCGCCGCCGTCGTCCGTGCGCGCACAGGCGCGCGCGCGCAGCCGGACGATCTATCTGAACCGCGACGGCGCGCTGCTCCGGCCGGGCGACAACGACGCCCGGCTCTCGACGTCGTCGATCGTGCAGGAGCCGACGCTGCTCACGCCGTGGGACATCGACGACGAGATGTGGACCGAGACGGTCGCGTGCGTGCGCGAGCTGTACGCGCGCTTCGACGTCACGGTCACCGACGAGGATCCGGGCGACGTGCCGCACATCGAGGCGGTGTTCGGCGGCCACCCGACCGACGTCGGGCTCCCGAGCAACGTGGCCGGCGTGTCGCCGTTCACGACGGACTGCGGGATCATCGAGAACTCGGTCGTGTTCACGTTCACCGACGTCCTGCCCGACGATCCGCGCCTCATGTGCGAGGTCATGGCGCAGGAGATCGCGCACAGCTTCGGCGCCGATCACGAGCTGCTCGCCGAAGATCCGATGACGTACCTCGATTACCCGGGCGAGCGCTCGTTCCAGGACGAGCTCGCCTCGTGCGGCGAGGACACGCCGCGCCCGTGCGGCATCGACTCGCACGTCTGCTGGCAGAAGCAGAACTCCGTCCAGCTCCTCGGATCTCGTCTCGGACTACGCGGCACCGGGGCCCCCGACGCGTCCGGGACCAACACCACCGCAGAGCCGGAGGCTGGATGCCAGACCTCCGGCTCTGCCGGTGCACCTCTCGCGCTCGCGCTCGCGGGCCTGCTGCGGGGCCTGCTGCGGGGACGGGGGCGGCGCCGCCGCGGCGCCGTCAGCGGGCCGTCACGCACTCGATGATCGCGAGCGGATCGGCGCCCAGGCCGAACGAGCGCGGGTCGCGGAAGTCGACCCGGCTGCCGTCCGCCTCGAAGCAGTTCGCCGGATCGGGCGTGAGCTTCCAGCACGGGCCCGGCGCGTCGCCGCGGCAGGCGGGGATGACGTCCTCGGTGAGCACGCCGTCGTTGCCATGGTAGCGGTACCAGGAGGCACACTCGGCCTGCAGGCCAGCGGTGCTCGGATCGACGTCGACCAGCGGCGCGTCGAAGCACGCGACGCCGAGGGTCACCTTCTCGAGGAATTTGGGATACTCCATGAGCTCGCTCAGGTCGGGCTCGCAGATCGAGACGGCCTGGTTGCGGCTCGGGAACGCGGCCAGGAAGGCGTCGAGCCGCGCGGACGGGCGCGTGTCGGCGCAGGCAGGCGCGGCGGCCGGCCGGTACCCGCCGAGCACCATCAGCTTGTTGTGATCGGGCTTGATCGACTGGAGCGCCGCGACGTACTCGGCGACGGGCATCAGCGACGCGGCCTCCGCCGTGCACTTCGACCGATCGAGCGAGCTCTCGACGAACAGCGAGCTGCCGAACGAGCAGTCCTCGTCGGCCGTGATCAGCACGACGGCCAGGTAGGCGTCCTTCCGCAGAAAGCCTGTGTTGGCGGGGTTGTCCGTGAGCGCCCGCCGCGCCGCCTCGAGCGGGCGCGCGTACGCGCAGCCGGCCGCGCCGACGTCGGCGAGCTGCACGAACGCATCGGCGAGCGAGCCGGTGTAGCTCCGGCTGCGCGTGCCGTCCGGCAGGCGGACATCGGAGATGAAGTTGCCGTCGACGGCCGGCGCGCGGCGCAGCTCGCCGCGATCGCCGTCGGCGGAGCACGCGCCAGCGCCGGTGCCGACCGAGCGGCCGGGGCCGAGCTCGCCGGGCGCGCGGGTGCCGAGATCGGTGGTGACGACGCCGATGTGCACGTCGGGCAGGCCCCCGGCGTACGCCTCGAGGACCTCCATGAAGCGCCGGTAGTCGGCGAGGAGCCGCGCGCGGTGCGCGGCCATGCTCGGCGAGCTGTCGATCACGAACAGCAGATCGAGCTGCCGGAACACGCCCACGGGGATCTCCTTCCGCGTCACCCCGCTGGTGACCGGTGGGCCGCTCGGCCCGCCGGGCTCGTCGGCGCACGAGGCGGCGGCGGCCAAGGCGGCGGCCAAGGTGGCGGCGGCGAGCGAGCGGCCGAGCGGGCGACGCAGCGACATCGTTGGCGGATCAAGCAAGCGCGCGACCAAGGGTGCCGCCAGCCATTTCAGCTGCTTGCGAGCGGTCGCTGCCAACTTTGTTGGCCGCTAGCGGGCCGGATGGCACCCGCCGGGATTGCCGAGCGGTCGCCCGGGCCGCGCGTCGACGAGCGAGCGGCGCGCCACGGCATGGCTCTCGACGAGACTCCTGATCGCAGCACTTGATGTCGGCCTGCTCGGACATCCGGTAGTGGCCCCCCGGCGCGCTGCTGTGACTTCGCGGCGACCACGCAGAGCGTGAGCGTCCTGTCATCGCCCGTCATAGCCCGTCATCGCCGAGAGAAAATCGCGCTCGCGGTGACGCGCGCGGACCGTCGCGCCGCTCGTCCGTCACCTGGCGGTCCGTGTGCCGTCACACCGATGTCACGCACCCCGTGGTAAGGCTTCCCCGGCATGCTCGTGCTGGTCATCGAGGACGAGGTCGATCTCGCCACCACGGTCGAGTACAACCTGCGCGCCGAGGGTTTCGGCGCCCGGCTCGCGCACAGCGGGCAAGCGGGCCTCGCCGCCGCGACGACGGAGCCGCTGCCCGACGTGATCGTGCTCGATCTGATGCTCCCCGATCTGTCCGGCATCGAGATCTGCCGCCGGCTGCGCGATCAGGAGCGCACCCGCACCATCCCGATCATCATGTGCACCGCGAAGGGCGAGGAGATCGATCGCGTGGTCGGCTTCGAGGTCGGCGCCGACGACTACGTCGTGAAGCCGTTCAGCGTCCGCGAGCTGATCCTGCGCATCCGCGCGCTCCTGCGCCGGGTCAACCGCGTCGAGGGCGAGCCGTCGCTGCTCCGGTTCGGCCGGCTCAAGATCGATCGCGACGCCCACCGCGCGTGGGTCGACGAGGCCGAGCTCGGGCTGACGGCCCTCGAGTTCCGGCTCCTGCACGCGTTCATGTCGCGCAAGGGCCGCGTCCAGACGCGCGACACGCTCCTGGCCGACGTCTGGGGGATCGAGGCGGACGTCACCACGCGCACCGTCGACACGCACGTCAAGCGGCTGCGCGAGAAGCTCGGCAGCGCCGGCGTGTACATCGAGACGCTCCGCGGCGTGGGCTACCGCTTCAAGGACCAGCCCGATGAGGCGGCCGGCTGACGGCGGAGCGCCGCGTGGCCCAGCACGTCCGCACCTGGCTCGTCGTCGCCGCGCTCGCCGCCGCGCTCGTGGTGGGGCTCGCCTGCGATCTGATCTTGCGCGCGTCCGCGGCGGACCGGGTCGCGATCGACGCGGTCGCGCCGCTCGCGGCGGCGATCGGCGCGTTCGCGATCGCGATCGGCGCCGGCCTGTTCGTGCGCGCGCGGATCCTGCGCGCGCTCGGCGAGCTCGCGGCGGCCATGCGCGACGTGGTGCGCCACGCGAGCCGGCGCGTGCCGGCGGTCAAGGCGCCGCCCGACGACGAGCTGCGCCAGCTCGCCGAGTGGGTGAACTTCCTCGCCGACGACGCCGAGCGCGGCCACCAGGCGCTGGCGCGCGAGCGCGTCCTGCTCGCCACGGTCGCCGAGGGCCTCACGCAGGGCGTGATCGCGGTCGACGGCGAGCACCGCATCGAGCTCTTGAACGACGCCGCGCGCAAGATGCTCGGCGTGTCGAGCACGCCGGTCGGCGAGCCGCTGATCGAGTTTGTCCGCGTGCCGCAGGTGTTCGCGCTGATCGAGGGCGACGAGGCCGCCACCGCGGAGGTCCAGCTCTCCGGCGGCGCGCGCGCGCTGATCCGCGTCGCCCGCAAGTTCGAGCACGAGGGCCGCGTGCTCCTGCTCGAGGACGTCACCGCGATGCGCCGGCTCGAGACGGTGCGCCGCGACTTCGTCGCGAACGTCTCGCACGAGCTGCGCACGCCGGTCGCGATCATCCGCGCGAACGCCGAGACCCTGCTCGCGGGCGCCAAGGACGATCCGGCGATGGCGGGCAAGCTGATCGACGGCCTGCACCGGAACGCCGAGCGCCTCGCGCGCATCCTGGCCGATCTGCTCGACCTCTCGCGCCTCGACGCCGGCCAGTACCGGCTCGAGCCGGGCGCGGTGCCGATCCGCGCCGCCGCCGAGCAAGCGCTGGCGGCGGTCGAGCCGAGCGCGACCCAGCGCGGCGTCGCCGTCGAGATCGCCGTGCCGGCCGAGCTGTGCGTCAGCGCCGATCCCAAGGCGCTCGATCAGATCCTCGTCAACCTGATCGACAACGCCGTCAAGTACACGCGGCCCGAGGGCCACGTCTGGGTCGAGGCGCGGCGCGCTGGCGACGCCGTGCGGATCGAGGTCCGGGACGATGGCCCGGGCATCGCGGACCGGCACCGCGAGCGCGTGTTCGAGCGATTCTACCGCGCCGATCCGAGCCGCTCGCGCGAGGCGGGCGGGACGGGCCTGGGGCTGTCGATCGTGAAGCACCTCGTCGAGAGCATGGACGGCGAGGTCGGCGTCGAGCCGAACGCGCCGTCGGGTAGCATCTTCTGGCTCCGCCTTCCGGCGGTGGGGAGCAGGGCACCATGACCGCGCACACCAACAAGGACTTCGAGCAGGAGCTCCGCACGCTCCGCGAGCGGCTGGCCACGATGGGCGAGAAGGCCGCGCAGCAGATCGCGCGCGCGATGCAGGCGCTCGCCGAGCGCGACGACGAGCTCGCGCGCGCCGTGATCGACGGCGACGCCGAGATCGATCGCGACGAGAACGACGTCGACGAGCTCGCGCTCCAGATCCTCGCGACCCGCCAGCCGGTGGCGAGCGATCTGCGCTTCCTGACGATGTCGCTCAAGTTCGTCGTCGATCTCGAGCGGATCGGGGACCTCGCCGTCGGGATCGCGCGGCGCGTCCTGGAGCTGAACCGGCTCCCGGCGCTCGAGCCGCGCGAGCTGGGCCGGCTCGCGAACCTCGTGCAGAAGAACCTGCACCTCGCGCTCGACAGCTTCGTGAAGCGGGACGCCGATCAGGCCACCACCGTCATCACGGCCGACGCCGAGATCGACAAGCTGAACGCGAGCCTGTTCGCCGAGCTGCTCGCGCACGTCGCGACCGATCCGGCCACGGTGACGCGCGTGCTCCCGCTGACCTCGGTGTGCCGCTACCTCGAGCGCGCCGGCGATCACGTCAAGAACCTCGCCGAGGAGGTCGTGTACATGGTGCGCGCGACCGGTGTGCGCCATCGCCCGATCAAGCCGCGCCATTAGCCGATAGGCGGTGAGCGGAAGTAGCGGCTCGACGGAGTCCTGGAGTAGCCTACGGGCCGGTGCTGCGAAGCCTCGTGATAGAGGGGTTCAAGGCGTACGATGCCTACGAAATCCCCATCCGGCCGTTCACCGTCCTGATCGGGCCCAACGGTGCGGGCAAGACGACGGCCCTGGAAGCCATCGACGTGCTCGGGCGCCTCGTGACGGGGACGATCAAGGACCTGCTGGAGGCGAAGAGCTGGGAATACGGCGATCTGCCACACCTCCGGGCGGCAACGAAAGAGTTCGGCATCGTGGCGGACCTCGTGTTCGATGGAGAGCCTGTGCGCTGGATGTTGCGTCTCGGCGCAAAGCGGCGGCCAGGCATCAGCCAAGAGCTCGTTTTGACGCCCGGAGAACCCGGGAGCCGCGGACGGCGGAAGCCGGCACCCAAACGCCTCTGGCTGACGCGAACAGGCCGGCGGATGAAGCGATGGGCCGCGGACGGCACTGTCGAGTCCATCTCTCAGACGCTGACGAGCTCGTGGTTGAGCGCGATCGATGAGGAAGATCGAGACCGGTTTCCTGCGTTGCTGCAGGTGGCCGACTGGGCACGCAGGATTCGCGGATACTTCTTCCTGGATCCGTCGAAGCTGAGGTCACCGTCACGCGGAGAAGGAGAGGAGCTCGGCGTGAACGGTGAGAGCCTGGCGCCTTTCCTTGCTCGACTGAGAGATCGCGATCGAGGAGCCTTCGAACGCGTCCAGAAGCGCGTCCAGAAACACTACCCGAGGCTGTTGGAGCTACATCCCGTTCGCCGCGGCTTCGGCTGGACCCACCTCGAGGTGACCGAGCGCTGGAATGGTGAGACCGCGCGCTTCAACGCCCGTCAGGTCAGCGATGGATTGCTGCGGATCATCGCCGTCGCGGCCATGCACGAGCTCCCCGTCCGTCCGAGCGTCCTGCTGCTGGATGAGATCGAGAATGGCCTGCACCCGCAGCTGCTCGGCGGCTTCATGAAGATGCTGCAGGACCTCGTGCGATCCACGCGAGGTCAGACGCAGATCGTGCTCGCGACCCACAGCCCGATCACCGTCAACTTCTGCGAGTCCCCCGACGACGTCATCCTCGTGACCCGCGAGCGTGGAGGTCACCCCACGTGCACGCCGCTCTCGAAGACGCGCGGCTTCGAGAAGCTCCGCTCCCACTTCGATCTCGGAGAGCTCTGGTACAACGTGGGCGAGCGGGATCTGCTTCGGTGAAGTGCAAGGTCCTGCTCATCGGCGAAGGGCCCACCGACATCGGCGATCTGGCGATCGAGCCAGCACACCGCGATGGCCGCGAGAGAAGAGACGGCTTCCTCCAGCCGCTGCTACGAACGATGGTCGGCGGAGAGGTCGAGCTGGAGCTCGACGGACGCAAGCTCATGCACCTGCCCAAGGCCCCGCTGACGAAGCACCGTGCCGGCAAGCTCCAGGCAGAGAATGCCAGCCGTGCCCTGGCGCTCGCGTCGGTCCTCGGCGCGAATGCCCTGGTGTTGTCCTTCGATACCGACAAGACGCCGGGGACCCGCGCGAAGCGCGTCGAGCGGCAGCGGCGGCTGCGTGAGCTGCGTGCCAGCGCGGAGCAAGGGTTCGAGCACACGCGCGCCAATGACGCCGACGCCGCGGCGATCCAGACGGTGCTCGCGATTCCCTGCCGGATGATCGAAGCGTGGGCGCTCGGGGACCGCGAGGCGCTCGCCAACCTCCTCGACATCTCGCCCCGAGAGCTCGATTACAGAGAGCCCGAAGACCTCTGGGGCGACGAGGAAGACCCGGCATCCGATCATCCCAAATGCGTCTGGCGGCGCGTGACCGAAGATCGCATCGACTTCTCCGAGATCGGTGCAGCGGTCGCGCCGCCGACGCTCGCGAAGCGCTGTCCCGACAGCTTCCCGCCGTTCGCCGAGGATGTCGACCGGGCACTGCGCCGCTGCGCGCGGCGAAGCCCGACTCAGGCCGCAGTCCCCCGGCCACGACGACGGAAGCGGTAGCGCCCGTCCGAAATAAGCTGGTAGCCGTGGGCAGCGTCGGGCAGCGTCGATCCCGGCGCGATTCCGTCACGGTCCCGCCACAGAGCCTACGCCGGTGCGTCACGCAGGGTCGCTAGGGTCCAAACATTCGCATGAAGAGATCTGGATCGATCCAGCTCGCGGCCGCCGTGGCGGTCGCCCTCGCCTCCCCCGGCTGCAAGACCTCCGAGGCTCCGCCGGGCGGCGGCGGGGCCGGCAAGGTGACGATCAACGGCAGCGGCGCCACGTTCCAGAAGGCAGCGCAGGAGATCGCCATCGAGGCGTTCGCGAAGGTCCGGAAGGACATCACGGTCAACTACGCGGGCGGCGGATCGGGCAAAGGCCGTAAGGAGCTCGCTGATCAGGTGGTCGACTACGCGTGCACTGACGCGCCGTACAAGGCCGAGGAGGCGGCGAGCGTCAAGGGCGGCGCGTTCTTCTACATCCCGAACGTGCTCGGCGCGATCGCGGTCAGCTACCACCTCGGCGGCGTCGACAAGCTGCAGCTCTCGGCGGACACGCTCGCGAAGATCTTCCAGCGCGAGATCAAGCAGTGGGACGACCCGGCGATCCTGGCGGACAACCCGGGCGCCAAGCTCCCCAGCGCCGCGATCGTCGTCGCGCGCCGCGCGGACGGCTCGGGCACGACGGAGAACTTCACGCGGTACCTCCACGAGGCCGGGGGCGGCGCGTGGAAGCTGGGGAGCGGCTCGACGGTCGCGTGGCCGGGCGACACGCAGGCGGGCAACGGCAACAACGGCGTCGCCGGGATCGTGAAGAAGACGAGCGGCGCGATCGGCTACCTCGATCTCTCGGACGCGATCGAGAACAAGCTCCGGTACGCGGCCGTGAAGAACCAGGCAGGCACGTACGTGACGCCGGACGCGGCGAGCGTCACGGCCGCCGCCGAGGGGATCACGCCCGATGACAAGCTCCTGTTCTCGGCGCTGAACGGCAAGGGCGTGGCGGCGTACCCGCTCACGGCGCAGAGCTGGTGCATGGTGTACGAAAAGCAGACGGACAAGGCCAAGGGCGAGGCGCTCTCTGCCTGGTTCAAGTTCCTGCTCACCGACGGGCAGAAGCTGCTCCCCGAGATCGACTTCGCGCCGGTCCCCAAGGCGCTCGCGGACAAGGCGCTCGCCCAGATCGAGAAGATCCAGGTCCCCTGACGTGCAGCTCTCCGAGCTCCGCGGCCGCAGCCAGAACGCCGATCGGGCGTTCCGCTGGCTCGCTGCCGGCGCGGCGGGGATCGTCCTCGTCGTCCTGGCGCTGATCGCGATCACGATGACGGACCGCGCGCGCCCGGTGCTGGGGCGCATGGGCCTCGGGTTCTTCACGCAGACGACGTGGTCGGTGCCGACGAACACCTACGGCGCGCTGGGCTTCCTCTACGGCACGCTGTACACGGCGGTGATCGCGATCGCGATCGCGGTGCCGATCAGCTTCGGCGTCGCGCTGTTCGTGACGCAGGTGGCGCCGCGCTGGGTGCGCCGGCCGCTCGTGTACGTGATCGATCTGCTCGCGGTGGTGCCGTCGGTGGTGTTCGGCCTGTGGGGCCTGCTCGTGATGGCGCCCGCGCTGGGCCTGCAGCCCTCGTACCTGGCGGCCGGCATCATCCTCGCCATCATGATCACGCCGATCATCACGTCGCTGTCGCGCGAGGTGATCGAGACGACGCCGGTCACGGACAAGGAGGCGGCGTTCGCGCTCGGCGCGACGCGCTGGGAGATGATCACGGCCACGGTGTGGCCGCACAGCAAGGGCGGCCTCGTCGGCGCGGTGATGCTGGGCCTGGGCCGCGCGATGGGCGAGACGATCGCCGCGACGCTCGTCATCGGTAACACGGTGCACGTCACGGCGAACCCGCTGGCGCCGGGCTACTCGATGCCGACGGTGATCGCGAACGAGTTCGGCGAGGCCGAGCCGCTGCACAAGTCGGCGCTGATCGCGCTCGCGGTCACGCTCTTCCTCATCACGATCGCGGTGAACCTCGCGGCGACCTGGATCGTGCAGCGCTCGATGCGCAGGAGCCGGGGCACGTGAGCGCGCCGGACCTGCGCGCGAAGCCCGGCTGGCGATCCGTGAAGGATCGGCTGATGACGGGGCTCATGCTGGCCGCGGTCGTCGCCGTCCTCGTGCCGCTCGCCGCGGTGCTCGCGTCCCTGGCCGCGCGCGGCGGCGGCATCGCGCTCGCGTCGTTCCCGGACTTCTTCACCCAGGAGATCCCGCGGTTCTCGCGCCGCGCGGGGCCGGGGATGGGCCCGGCGGTGATCGGCACGCTGCTCGTCACGGCGACGGCGACGGCGCTGGCGGTGCCGCTCGGCGTGCTGGGCGCGATCTACCTGCACGAGTACGGCGGCTCCGGTCGGTTCGCCCGCCTCGTGCGCTTCATGGCCACGGTGATGACGGGCGTGCCGTCGATCGTGATGGGCCTGTTCGTCTACCTCCTGTGGACGATCCGCTTCGGCTTCTCGGCGTTCGGCGGCGCGCTCGCGCTCGCGTGCCTGATGCTGCCGGTCGTGATCGGGGCGAGCGAGCAGATGCTGCGGCTCGTGCCGGGCCACCTGCGCGAGGCCTCGTACGCGCTCGGCGCCACGAAGAGCCGCACGATCCTGACGGTGGTCTTGCCGGCGGCGCTGCCGGGCATCGTCTCGGGGTGCCTGCTCGCCGTCGCGCGCGCGGCGGGCGAGACAGCGCCGCTCCTGTTCGCGGTCGGCGCCGCGAAGGCGTTCAACTGGAGCGTGCTCCACGAGGCGAACACGGCGCTGCCCTCGCAGATCTTCGGCAACGCGCTGGACGTCCCGGCCGCGCAGGGCCGCGCATGGGGCGCCGCGCTCACGCTCGTGCTGCTCACGTTCCTGCTCACCCTCGCCGCGCGCCTGGTCACCGGGCGCTTCGCGCTCAAGCGGTGACGCATGCCCCCGGAGGATCCCATGGAGCCCGCGCTCGCGATGTCTACGCCCGACCTGCCGCCCGACCTGCCACCGCCCCCCGGCGGCGCGGCGATCCACGCCGAGCGCCGCAGCGCGCCGGCCATCGAGCCGCCCGCGGTGTTCGAGCTCTCGGACGTCGAGATGTTCTACGGCGCGTTCCGCGCGGTGCGCGGCGTGTCGATGAAGATCTACAAGAACCAGATCACGGCGTTCATCGGGCCGTCGGGCTGCGGCAAGACGACGGTGCTGCGCGCGTTCAACCGGATGCACGACCTGACGCCGGGCGCGCGCGTGGTGGGCAAGCTGCTCTACCACGGCGTCGATCTCTACGCGCCCGAGGTCTCGGCGACCGAGGTGCGCCGCCGGATCGGCATGGTGTTCCAGAAGCCGAACCCGTTCCCCAAGAGCATCTACGACAACGTCGCGTTCGGCCCGCGCGTCAACGGGACGCGCGACAGGAAGCGGCTCGACGAGGTCGTGGAGCGCTCGCTGCGCGCCGCGGCGCTGTGGGACGAGGTCAAGGACCGGCTCGATCGGTCGGCGCTCGGGCTGTCGGGCGGCCAGCAGCAGCGGCTGTGCATCGCGCGCACGATCGCCGTCGAGCCGGAGGTGGTGCTGATGGACGAGCCGTGCAGCGCGCTCGATCCGATCGCCACGGCGCGCATCGAGGAGCTGATGCGCGAGCTGAAGAGCCGGTTCACGATCGTGATCGTCACGCACAACATGCAGCAGGCGGCGCGGACGAGCGATCGCACCGCGTTCTTCACGGCCGAGCTCGACGGCGCGACGGATCAGCGGACGGGCATCCTCGTCGAATACGACGCGACGGCGCGGCTGTTCTCGAACCCGCGCGACGAGCGGACGGAGAATTACATCACCGGCCGCTTCGGCTGAAACGCTCGCGACACGCGGGCGATTCCGTCCTTGGGCGCTGGCGCGAGCTTTCTTGTCGCCGGCCGGCGACATTGTTCAGCGACATTGTTCGACGAGAGCGTGCAGACCGTCACCCAGGGGTCGTGCGTCGCACGGGGTCTGAAACGTCGCAACAAGACGCCGAACGACGACAAGGAGACCCTGGAGATGCGGAAGACCCTGGCCACGATCCTGCTCGGAACCACCCTGTTCACCACCGCTTGCGCGAAGCGCGATCGGGCCATGGCCACCAGGGAGGAGGCCCAGAGCGGGAGGGGCCACGCCGCCGCCACCGCCACCGAGCAGGCCGATCAGGCGAAGCAGGCAGAGGCCCCGCCGCAGGCGGACCCCGCGGGCGACACCGGGGCAGCTGCCGGGAGCGCCGCCGCCCCCGCCCCCGCCCCCGCCCCCGCCCCGGGCATCGTCAACGGCCCCATGGCCGTCATGCCCGCCGAGAAGGCCGACGCCAAGCTGAGCCGGGCCGACGTGGCGAGCGGCAGCGAGGGCTACCGCGACTGGGGCGTGAACCCGTGGACCGACGCGGCGAAGGACCGGCTGTCGACGTTCGCGGCCGACGTCGACACCGCCTCGTACACGATCATGCGGCGCAAGCTGAACGAGGGCACCCTGCCGCCGAAGGCGGCGGTCCGCGTCGAGGAGTTCGTCAACTACTTCTCCTATAGCTTCCCCGAGCCGGCCGCGGGATCGCCGTTCTCCGTCGTGATGGACGCGGCGCCGTCGCCGGTCTCGCCGGCGCGCCACATCCTGCGCGTGGGCGTGGCGACCAAGGCCAAGCAGGAGCACGAGCGCAAGCCGGCGAACCTGGTCTTCCTCGTCGACGTGTCGGGCTCGATGAACGGCCCCGATCGGATCGAGCTCGCGAAGAAGTCGCTGCGGATCCTGACGCAGAACTTGAAGGAGGGCGACACCGTCTCGCTCGTCACCTACGCCGGCTCGACGCGGCTCGCCTTGAAGTCGACGGGCGTCGAGCACAAGGCGCAGATCCTCGACGCGATCGACGCGCTCGGCGCGGGCGGCTCGACGGGGATGGCCTCGGGCATCGACCTCGCCTACGAGCAGGCGATGGCGGCCGCGCGGCCCGGCGCGATCTCGCGCGTGATCGTGCTCTCGGACGGCGACGCGAACGTCGGCCCGCACACCCACGACGAGATCCTCAAGCGGATCGCCGGCCACGTGAAGCAGGGCGTGACCTTGTCGACGATCGGCTTCGGGATGGGCAACTACAAGGACGAGCTCATGGAGCAGCTCGCGAACAAGGGCAACGGCAACAACTTCTACATCGACAGCATCGCCGCGGCGAAGAAGGTGTTCGAGCAGCAGCTCTCGTCGACGCTCGAGGTCGTCGCCAAGGACGCCAAGCTCCAGGTCGAGTTCGATCCGGCGCTGGTCGCGCGCTACCGCCTCGTCGGCTACGAGAACCGCGACGTCAAGGACACCGACTTCCGCAACGACAAGGTCGACGCGGGCGAGATCGGCGCGGGCCACCAGGTGACGGCGCTCTACGAGATCGAGCTGACCGCTCAGGGCAAGCAGGCGAAGGCGCCGATCGCGAGCGTCCGGATCCGCCACAAGGCGCCGAGCAGCGACAAGGCGACCGAGGCCGCGTTCCCGATGATCGGCGGCCCGGCTGCAGCGTTCGGCGGCGCCTCTGCCGACTTTCGCTTCGCGTTCGCGGTGGCCGCGTTCGCCGACACGCTGCGCGGCGGTGAGGACGCGGAGCACTGGTCGCTCGCGCAGATCCGCGACGTTGCGAAGGCCGCGGCGGGCGGGCGCGAGGATCGCGGCGAGCTCGTGAAGCTCGTCGAGAAAGCGATCGCGCTTCGCGGCCGCCACGCGAGCCGCTGACGCCGCGGTGGAGTAACTTGTGAGGCGTGCGCCGCGCCCTGATCCCGATCGTCTCGTTGCTCCTCGCGGCCACCGGCACCGCCGCGCGCGCCACGCCGGCCGAGCCGAGCGGGCCGCACCCGCGGATGCTCCTGGATCGCGAGCTGCGCGAGGCGTGGCGGGCAGACGCGCGGCGCAGCGACGGCCCCGTGGCCCGCGCGATCCGCGTGTGCCGGAAGGCGGACGAGACGTCCGAGGGCTCGCTGTATCACGGCGCGGGCTGGGCCAAGGTGCTGCAGGCCTGCCTCGTGGCGTGGGGCGCGACGGATCGGCCGGTGCATGCGCGGACCGCGATCCGGTACTTCACCGCGCTCCTCGATGACCTCGACAAGGTCGGCGATCGCAAAGGCGGCGAGGAGTCCGCGCGCCGCGATCACGGCTACGCGATCAGAAACCTCGGCCCGTACACCGCGCTCGCGTACGACTGGCTGCACGATCAGCCGGGGATGACGCCGGAGCTCCTGGCGCGGGCGCGCCAGCGGTGGGTGGCGTGGCTCGACTGGTACCGCGAGAACGGCTATCGCGCGCGCAACCCGGGCACGAACTACCACGCCGGCTACCTCGCCGCCGCGACGCTGATCGCGATCGCGCAGGGCGGCGAGGCCGGCCCGACGGGCGCCCGGCTGTGGCAGCTCGTCGCCGACGAGCTGTGGGGCAAGGACATGGCGGCGGCGCTGTCGAAGGGCGGCATCCTCGACGGCGGCGACTGGCCCGAGGGCTGGCAGTACGGCCCGCTCTCGGTGGCACACTACGCGGTCGCCGCGCACGTCGCGCGCAAGGCTGGCATCGAGATCGCCGGCCTCGACGTGTGGCTCGGGAGCGTGCTGCGCCGCCACGTCTACGGGCTCACGCCTGGCGATCGCCTGCACGTCGGGCAGGACACCGGCGTCGAGCTGCCGACGGTCGAGGCGAACGCGCTGACGCTCGACGCGGTCGTGCTCGGGGACGCGACCCCCGACGACAAGCGGTGGGCCAAGAGCGAGCTCCTGCGCCTGAGGCTCGTCGAGGACGAATATCTGCTCTACGACGCGCTCGCGCTCCCCGGCGACCGGCCCGCGGCCGTGCCGCGCGAGACGTGGCCGACGTGGTACGCGGCGCCGGCGACCGGGACGGTGTTCGCGCGCACGCGGTGGGACGATCGCGCGGTCTGGCTGGCGGCCGAGTGCGCGCCGGCGCTCGACGTCGATCACCGCCAGCCGAAGGCCGGCAACTTCGTCCTGTCGCGCGGCGCCGACGACGTGATCGTCGATCCGTCGCCGTACGGCGCGCTGTCGTCGTTGACGAGCAACGCGCCGACGGTGAAGTCGGCGCACCTGCCCCAGGGCTACGCGCCGAGCCAGGGGCCGTGGAGCGTGCGCACGTCGTGGGACTGGCAGACGCAGCGCAGCTCCGGCGTGATCGCGCTGCGCTGCGACTACTCGGATCAGTACCGGTACCAGCATCGGGCGAGCGACGTGCCCGACGCGATCCGCGATCTCGTGTTCGTGCCGAGCGCGAACGGCACCGACGCGACGCTGATCGTCGTCGACCGGGCGAGCACCGGCGGCGGGGATCGCCCGCTCTACCTGCGGTTCCGCGTGCCGGGCAAGCTCGCGCTCGAGGGCGACGTGGCGACCGCCAGCGTCGGGCGCAGGACGAAGCTCGTGATCGCGGGCCTGTCGCGGAGCGCGGGCAAGCCGGAGCTCGGCACCCCGCCGGCGAAGGACTGCTTCAAGGAGGGGACGACGCGCGGCGGCTGCATCGCGGCGCGCTTCCCGGTGACCGATTACCGCGTCGAGGTCGCCGGGCCGGAGCCGCGCGCGGTCCACGCGATCAGCGCGACCGGCGGCGCCGCGCCGAGCACGGCGCTGATCGGCGGCGAGAGCTGGAGCGGGGTCCGGCTCGGCGGCGTGCGCGACGCGGTCGTCGTGTGGCCGAAGAAGCCGCACGACGCGCTCGAGTACCGCGCGCCGCGCGGCCGGCTCATCCACGTGCTCCTCGACGCGCCGGAGACGGACGACGGCAAGGCCACGATCGCCGCGCGCGCCGACGGCGCCGACTGCGTCGTCAAGGTGACGGCGGGCGGCGAGGTGTTCGCGCGGCCCGCGGTCGTCCAGCTCGACGAGGCGTGCGCCGTGACGGTGGATCCGGAGGTCGAGCGCGCCCTCCCGAGCGGCACGCGGCCGGGGCCGCGGCCGCAGCCGACGAGCCCGACGAGCAAGCGCGGCTGCTGCGGCGCGCAGACGAGCCCCGAGGCGCCGCTCGCGACGGCCGTGCTCGTCGGCGTGCTGCTGCTGCGCCGACGGCGGCGCCCAACGCGCGGCGGCCGGCGGCGCGGCTAGTCGGCGAGCGGCGCGAGCGCCGGCGCGGGCGGGGCCGGGCCCTCGCGCGGCGCGGGCGGCGGCGGCGGCGCGACGAGGCCGTTGTGCTGCGCGTCGCCGCCAAACATGTGCCAGCCATCGAGCGTCGGATCGGCGATGTTGAGCGCGATGACGCGGCCGTCCGCGGTCGACGCGTAGAGCCAGCCCTTCGCGAGGATCGGCTGGGCGACGACGCGCACGCGCAGATCGTACGACCACAGCGTGTAGCCGGTGTCGGCGTCGAGGCCGAACAGCTTGCCGTCGCGCGCCGCGACCACGACGGCCGGGCCAGCGACCGCGACGGCGCCGAGCGCGCGGCGATCTGCGCTGCCCGGGTAGCGGCGGATCCACAGCGGCGCGCCGGTGCGCGCGTCGGTCGCGCGGATCTCTGCGCCCATCGCGACGTAGCGCGCGCCGCGCTCGACGACGGGCCGCGAGCCCTCGAACGCCCACACGGCGGCCTTGTCGTCGCGATCCGGCACGCCCGCGTACGCGCCGCTCGACACGTCGTGCTCGCGCACGATCTTGCCGGTGTCGAGCGCGACGACGACCTGCTGCTCTCTGGCACCGCGGCGGCGCGTGACGAACAGCTCGTCACCAGCGATCCACGGCGCGGTCGTCGCCTGCAGCGGCCGCGACCAGCGCAGCTTGCCGCCCTGGCGCTCGAACCGGAGCGTCATGCCGTCGAGCGTGGACACGTACACCGAGTCGCCGGCGATCACCGGCGCGGCGATCACCTCGCTCCCGATCCAGCCGCTCCAGACCGGCGCCCCGTCGGTGACGCGCAGCGCGGACAGGACGTGCGTGCTGCGGTCGGCGGTGGGGTGCGCGGCGAACACGAGGCCGTCGGCGGCCGCGACCTGCGAGAGCGTCGGATCGCCGAGCCAGCGCTGCCACCGCCGCTTGCCGGTCCGCGCGTCGAGCGCGAAGATCGTGCAGCTCTCGGTGTTGAAGATCACGTGATCGGAGAGGACGATCGCGGAGGTCGGGCCGCGGTCCTCGAGGTTCGTGGTGACCCAGTCGAGCTGGCCGGTCGCCGCGTGCAGCGCGTAGAAGGTCACGGAGTGGAATCCGCCGGAGGCGTAGATCCGGTCGTTGCCGTAGGCCAGCGCCGGCAGTTGCTGCGCCTCGGGCAGGCTCGCGACCCAGCCGCGACGATCGCCGTCGAACGAGAACGTCACGCTGCCGCCGCGCGGCGGCTGCGGCACGTCCACGCGGACGAGCGCGCGATCGGCCATCAGCTCGGCGGGCACCTGCGAGGGGGCGCGCGCGGCGGGCTCGCCTTGCTCCGGCAGCGGGATCGGGCCGGCGAGATCCATCCCCGGCGCGGGTGGCGGCGGCGGCGGCGAGGGCGGCGGCGGCGACGGCGCTGGCTCCGCTGCGCCGGACGGCTCCGGCGCAGCACGCGGCGCGTCGTCGGGCGAGCCGCAGCCGATCGCCGCGCACGCGACGGCGGCGACGGCGGCGGCGGCGGCGGCGGTGACGGCGGCGAAGCGCTGGGCCGACGAGCCAGAGCGAGGCGGCTGTACGATCAACGTCATGGGCCCTCCGAGGGGGGGTTGAGCTGGAGCGCGAACGTCGCGATGACCAGGCCGTCCTCCGGCCGCGGGAACTCGATCGACTTCAGGAGCTCCGCGATGCAGGACTCGACGGTGGCGTTGCCGACACCCGAGGCGGTGCTCGCCGTGACGTTGCCGCTCTCGCTGATGGCGATCCGCGCGGTCACGGTGCCGCCGAGCTTCGGCGACGCGGCGAGCTCCTGCTCGTAGCAGCGTTGGAGCTGCGGCTGCTTGCGCCGGACGTAGCGGCGGACGATCTCCTTGTCGAGCCCGTCGCCGAGCACGGTCGGCGCCGGCACGACGAGCTCCGCGTACCGGACCCGCCCTCCGCGCACCATCGGCGACCGGGCGCGAGAGGCGTTGATCTCCGCAACGACGTCGCGGCTCACGACGTCGCTCACGAGCGGCGCGGGCGGCTCGTACGCGCTGGCGCGGCCCGTGCCGGTGCCGCCACCGATGCCGTAGCGGCCGATGCCGATACTGCCGTAGCTGCTGGAGCCCGAGCCGCTGCTGCCGAAGCCGGCGCTGAGCCCGAAGCCGCCGCCGCTACCGCCGCTGCCCGGCGAGTAGACGTACCTGGCGAAGTTGTCGCTCACCATCTCCCAGCGCCCCTCGGCGATCCCCCCGAGCTTGGCGGGCACCTCGACGGGGACGACGACCTGCTTCGGCGCGCCGCCGCCCGCCGCGCGCGTCTCCTCGACGGCGACGAACGCGGTGTACGGCGTCAGCACCTGGTGCTCGAGCGAGAGCGCCAGCACCTCCTTCGCGCGCGCCGGATCCGCCGCGCGCCCGAGCTGCCGCGACAGCTCGGCGATGCGCTGGCGCGCCCACAGCGCGGCCACCGCCGGGCGTGCGGTATCGACGCTCGGCAGCTGGACCAGCACCTGGAAGCTGACGTCGCGGCCCGCCTGCTTGCCGCGCACGGTGATCACGCCCGCGCCCGGCGCCGTGTAGTGGCCGGCGAGCACGAGCGGCTGGCCGGCGAACAGATCCGGCAGCGCGCGCGGCGAGACGTCGGCGACGGCGAGGCCGCCCCAGTCGATGCGCAGATCGGTCAGGATCGGCCGCGCGATGCGGCGCTCGAACGCGTCGACGGCGGCCGCGCTGCTCTCGTCGGGGCGCACGAATTGCGCCGCGCCGCGCCCGAGCGCCGCCAGCTCCTCGAGCAGGTAGCGGTTGACCGCGGTGCCGACGCCGAACGCGAACAGCCGCGCGTCCCGCATCCGCAGCGCGACCTGTCGCAGGAGCTCGCCCTCGTCGCCGACGTAGCCGTCGGTCACGAGCACGACGATCCGCAGCCGCGCCGGATCGTGCGGTACGGCGAGCGCGGCGTCGATCCCGACCGCCGTCTCGGCGCCGCCGCCGGCAGCTTGCGCGGCGAGCCAGTCGAGCACGAGCTCGACGTTCTTCGGCTTGCTCGCGATCGGCGCCGGCCCGAGCGGGCTCCAGCGATCGGAGAACCGCACGATCTGGAACGTGTCGTCGGGCCCCAGGCCGCGCAGGATCTTGCGGACCACGTCCTTGGCCTTGGCGAGCGGCAGGCCGCGCATCGACGACGACGTGTCGAGCGCGATCACGATCTCGCGCGGCGCGAGCTGCGCCGCGGGCGGCGCCGCGGGCGGCTGCGCGAGCAGGAGGAAGCTGCCGGTGCTGCCGGCGCGGTGCGCGAGCACGCCGAACCGCGGCGCCGCGCCCGCGACGCGGTAGCGCAGCACGAAGTCCTGGTTCGGGATCGCGTCCGACGGCCGGAGCTTCACCGTCGCGAGCGCCGTCGCCCCGGCCGGCCGCTCGATCGCGATCGGGTGCGATGGCGACTCGAGCCCCTCGATCGGCACGCCCGCGTCGAGCTCGACGCGCAGCCCGAGGCTCTGCGAGCTGCGCGGCCCCGGCGACCCCGCCACCATCGGGACCACGAGCTCGTAGCCGCCGTCCGCGTACGGCAGGCGCTGGACGTACGTCAGCGTCACCTCGATCGTCGCCGCCGGCTCAAGGCGCGCGACCACCTGCGTGAACAGGTTCGACCGCTCCTGCGTGAGCAGCGCGGCGGCGAGCCCCTGCTCGCGGGTGGCCACGTAGATCTGCGCCGCCTTCCCGCGCTCCTGGATCGCGCCGCGGATCGTCCGGTCGCCGGACACGATCGTCAGCCCAGACGCGGCGGCGCCCGCCGGCAGCGGGAACAGGTAGGCCGCCTCGATCCTGGCTTTGTACGGGCTACGGAACCGCTGCGTGACCGTGGCCTGGGCGAGCATCCCGTCGATGCGGATCGCGACCTCGGTGTGCTCGAGCGGGACGTCGACGATCTTGCCGCCCTGCCTGGTGACCAGCCGCGCTTCGCTCCGCGTGCGCGGCTCCTGACCGGCGGCCGCCGCGCGCGGCGCCGCCCCGACGGACAGCGCGCAGACGACTACCAGGAACCACAGCGCGTGCTTCATGGGCGCTCCTTGCCCATCGCGCCGAGGAGCCGGCGCCGTGGGCGAACTCCCCTCGGACACTGGGCCGCGCGAAAGGTTTCGCGCGCCGTGGAAACCTTACACAGCCGCGGCGCCGCCGCGCCCCGGTGCCCCGCCCGCTCCGCTTCGCCCACTATGGAGTGGCCGGCGCGGCGGCGATCGACGAAGCTCGGGCGATGCCGGCCGTGACCGCGAAGCGAGCGCTCGTCGGCGCGCTCGTGGCCGTGTTCGTCTGCGGCACGGTGTGGGCCTACGCGACGGGGCGCGTGTCGTCCGGATCGATCAAGGCGTGGCTCGACTCGCTCGGGCCGCTCGCGCCGGCGTTGTTCGTCGTGGCGTTCGTCCTCGGCGCGTTCATCGGGATGCCCGGCATGGTGTTCGTCATCGGCGGCCGGCTCGCGTTCGGCCCCGAGACCGGCTTCGTCCTCGGCTACGGCGGCGGCATGCTCGCGTGCCTCGCGCCGTTCGCGACCGCCCGCTTCCTGCGAGGCGAGCGCGCGGCGACGTGGCAGCCGCGGGGCCGCCTCCTCCGCCGCGCGTTCGCCATGATCGAGTCGCACCCGCTGCGCGCCGTGCTGCTGCTCCGGCTCGCGCTGTGGTTCAACCCGCCGCTCAGCTACGCGCTCGCGATGACGCGCGTCCCGGTGCGCACGTACCTCGCCGGCTGCGCGGTCGCGCTGGCGCCGGTCGTCGCCGTCGCGATGCTGGCGACCGGCTGGATCGCCTGAGGCGCGCCGGCCAAGGCGCGCCGGCAGAGGCGCGCCGGTCATACAGTCCCGAGCCGACGAGCGAGTCCAGGAGGGCGGAGCCCGCCTCGGCGAGGAGGCGTATACAATGAGGGCGCACCGCGTTAGACGCTGTGCGTCATAGGCGCCCCGGCGCGCCGGCCGGCGCCCCCGATCAGTGCGGCAGCGTGTCCGAGCGCGCCGAGACGTCGTACTCGAACCAGAACGCCTGGTCGTTGCCGCACTGCACGACGGCGTGGACGCCGACCACGCCGGCCATCGCGGCGAGCCGCTTGACCTCGGCGATCACTTCCTCCTGCACGTCGTAGACGTCGTCGCTGTATTTGCAGCACCAGCTCATGTAGACGGGGTGCATCTTGATCCAGAAGTTCTCTTTGAGCAGCTGGTTGAAGGCGGCGCGGGCCTCGTCGGACCCTTGCTGCTCGTTCAGGTGCAACAGGACATTGGTGCTCATTTGGACCTCACGACTCTTCGGCGGTGGGTGATCCGCGTCATCTCTGTCCGAACACTAGGATCTTCTCTGGCTCCTTCGATCGGTGGAGGTGTTCCGGAAACTCGGGCGAGTTTCCGGGAAACCGGACCAACCCGGCCCGAATCGGACCGAACCGGACCGAGCCGGCGCGCGGCCGCTCTGAGCTCCGTCAGTCGCCGTTGGCGCGCGAGCGCCGCCGCTTGGCCTTCGCCGGGGCGCGGTGCTGGCGCAGCTGATCGGCGAGCGCGGTGATCTTGGCGTCGCCGAGCGCGGCCAGCTTGTCGGGATCGCAGTCGCCGATGACGATCTCGTCGACGAGCCAGTAGTAGCCGCCGTGATCGTTCTTGATGATGTCGACGCCCTCCGCCAGCGCGGGCTTCAGGGCGTCGCGCAGCACCGAGATCCCCCGGAAGCCTTGATCCGTCCGGGCGCCGAGCTCGGTCTTGTGGACCTTCTCGCCCGAGACCTTGCCCACGACCAGGTGCAAGAGCACGCGCAGCGAAGCGTCCGTCAGGCTCACGGCCTTCCCGCCGATGACGACGCGGGTCCGCCGCCGCTCGTGGTCGCCGGGGATCGCGAGCACGAGGGCGCCCGGCGCCACCGCCGACGGACTGGGCATGGCCGCGCACGCCTGGTGGCTCGCGCGGCCGCTGCGCTCGAGCGCCTGCCGCACGCTGCTCGACACCTCGCGGCTGTCGAGCGGCTTCTGGATCACGTCGTCCGCGCCGTCCTTCATGACGTCGACGGCGCTCTCGACCTCGCGGGCGTAGCCGCTGACGACCAGGATCGGCAGGCGGTAGCAGGGCCCCGCGTGGTCCGGATACAGCCGCCTCGCCTCGCGGACGAGGCTCCGGCCGGCCTCGCTGTGCGCCTTGATCGAGTCGGGCTCGAGCTTGATCTGGAGATCGAACAGCGCGAGGCAGAACGCCTCCTCCTGCAACCGGGCCAGCGCGGCGCGCTTGTTGTCGACGACGAAGGGCTCGCAGTCGAGCGCCCGGAGGAGATCCACGAGATCGTCGGCGGTCGCCCGATCGTCCTCCACGACGAGCACGCGGTGCCGGCTCGTCATGTCCGCTCTCGCTGGCGATGGATCGGCAGGCTCACGCGCGCGGTCGTCCCCTGCCCCTTGCGGCTCTCGAGGGTGAGGCGCCCGCCGTGCTCGGACTCGACGATCTTCACGGCGAGCGGCAGCCCGAACCCGGTCCCCTCCGGCTTGCTCGTCGAGAACAGGACCACCGCGTCGGCGAGCACCTCCTCGCTCATGCCCGCGCCGTGATCCTCGATGGCGATCACGACGCGGTGCTCCGCGGCATGCGCGGTGGCGGTGACGGAGATCGGCGCGGCCCGCGCGAGCCCGTCATAGGACTCGATCGCGTTCGTGAGGAGGTTCGTCAGCGCCTGGACCAGCCGCGCGCGGCACACGTCCGCGTGGAGGTCCGGCGGGACGTCGAGCTCGATCCGCGGGCCGCTCCGCCCGGCGTCGCGCACGAGCGCGGCGCTCTCCTCGACGAGCTCCTGCACGCTCTCGGTGGCGAACTGGAGCCGGGGCTGCGCCGTGTACGCGCGCATCCCGTCGAGGACCGCGCGGAGCCGCGCGATCCGGCTCTTCATCCGCGACGCCTCGGCCGCGAGCCTCGCGCGCGGCGGGCCGGCACCGCGCCGCTGCGCGCCCGGCTCCCCCGGCGGGCCGGCGTCGCCCGGCGATGGCTCGCCCAGCTGCTGGATCAGCCGATCCGCCGACACGGCGAGCGGCGACAGGAGCTTGATGACCTCGTGGTACAGCTCGCGCGCGAACGTGTTGGCGATCTGCTCGCTCGCGCGCTTGACCGCCGCGCGCCCGCGGGCGCCGAACCGCGCCTCGATGTCGTCGAGCGTCGCGTTGATGTGGTCCTCGTGCTGCCGGCCGAGCGCGCTCGCGTTCGCCCAGTCGCGGCGGCGGAGCGCCGCCAGCTCGGCCGCCTGGCGCACGCGCGCGTTGTGATCGAGCGCGAGCCGGGCGAGCGCCGCCTCGAAGTCGCCGTGCAGCGTCTGCGCCGCGGCGTGCGCGACGGCCCGCCGCACCTCCCACTTGGCGTGACCGGCCAGCGCGACGAGCCGCTCGACCACCGGCCCGAGCCGCGCGTCGCCCGGCGCGATGGACTTCACCCACGCGCTGGCAGCGGTCACTCCGTCGAGGACCTGCCGCCACTCCGGGGCATCGAGCGCCGCGATCATGGCCTCGAGCTCGCCTGTGCGCTCAGTGCCCGTAGCGCCGCTTCCTTTGCAAGAATGCCTCTCGCCCGCCCTCGAGGATCGTCTCGATATCGTCCTTGCACTCATCGATCGTTCCGACGCGCCTGAGCCTGGCGTTGTGCCCGTCGGACTCGAGGACGAACACCCGCTCGGCGTCGCCGAGCACCGGGATGTTGGGGTTATGCGTGACGAACACCACCTGTCGCGCGCCCCGGACGGCCCGCAAAGCCTTCACGATCGTCTCGTAAATGAAGGCATTGTCGAGGTTGTCCTCGGGCTGATCGATGAGGAGCGGGCGCTCGCTCTGCACGAGCAGGATCGGCAGGATCGTCGTACACCGCTGTCCGGTAGATAGGTTAGGAGATTCCTTGTACTTATCACCGTCCAAAAGCTCGATGCAAGGCACGTCCTCGAGGCCGATGGACTCGAGATCGTACGCGCTGCCGTCGGCCCGCAATGCCTCGACCACGCGCCGCGCGCGATCCTCGTCGAAGCTCGTCCGCTCGGCGACCTGCTTGAAGTCGCCTGCCAGAGCCGCGCTCGCGAGCTCGGTGGGCAGGAACGCGTCGCTGAGCCGCTCGGCGACGAGGTTCTGCTTGAACGGCAGGCCCTTCAGCGCCTTGGCGATCGTCTCGCGATAGAGCCGCGAGTCCGCGGCCTGCGAGACGGTCACGCGGATGCTCGAGAACTGCTGCGTCAGGCGATCGGCCACCTGCCTGCGCGCCGCGAACCGGCGATCGCGCAGCTCGGAGATCTTTGCGAGCAGCTCGCCGCGCTTGCCCGTCACGCCCTTGCGCTGGAGGTCCTTGGCGTCGCGCTGCTTGGCCGCGGCGAGGGCGCTCGCGTGGCTCACCTGGAGCGCGGCGCGCTCGGCGGCGCGGCCGCCGAAGACCTCGACCTCGGAGACGAGCTTGCGATACTCCGCCTCCTGGATCGCGTGGCGCTCGGCGATCGCGGCGCGGTGCCGGTCGATCGCGGCCTCGGCGGCGCCGGCCGACGCGGCGATCGCGCGGATCGCGCCCTCGAGCGCGCCCTCGAACTGCCGCACGTCGGCCTCGAGCGCCGTGAACAGATCGCGGTTCACGCCGGCGCGGACCGCGGCATCGAGCTGCGCCTCGACGGTGGACTGGAACGCCGCGGCCACCGCCGCCGCGTCGCCCGCGGCCCGCTGCGTGGCGGCGGCGAGCTGATCGAGGATCGATGCCTCGCGGTCGCGGCCGGTCTTGGCGGCGTGCGCGGCGTTGATCCGCGCGGCGTCGGGGCCGCCGGTCTGCGCGACGGCCTTGAGCTTCTCCTCGAGGATCGGGACCTCGGAGGCGCGCGCCGCGAGGTCCTCGAGCTCGGTGTCGAAGCGGCGCAGCTCCGTGGTGGTCTGCGCGAGCTGCCGGTGCAAGCCCTCCAGCTCGCGCGCGATCGCCGACGTCTCGGCCTCGACGAAGCGATCGAGCAGGGCGAGCTGGGCGGCCGGGTTCGAGGCGATCTCCTCGATCTCGTTCTGGCTGAACACGTCGGCGCCGAAGATCTGGTCGCGATCGAGGAGGACGGGGACCGCGGTGCCCGCCTCGTTCACGACCTGCACGGCCTCGGCCGCCCCGCGCTCGGCGGTGTAGCGCATGCCGGTCTTGGTCCGCAGCTCGATCGAGATGCGGCCGCCGCCGAGGTTGGACTTGACGAGCCCCTCGATCGCGCGGTGCCGCTGCGGGCTGATCTTCGGATCCGGCATGAGGCCGAGGCCGAACCGCAAGAACTCGAGCGCGGTCGTCTTGCCGGTCCCGCGGCCGCCGATGATGCAGTTCAGGCCGTCGGCGAGCTCGAGCTTGGCGCCGCCGAGGAAGCCGCCGGTGACCTGCAGCCCGAGGATCGCGTGATGAGGTGACGTCGGCTGTTTGCCTTTGCTCACGGGCTTGCTCACTGCTTTGTCTACTGGCTTGTCCACCGACTTGTCCACCGACTTGTCCACTGACTTGTCCGCTGACTTGTCCGCTGGCTTGTCCGCTGACTTGTCCGCTGGCTTGCTCACTGCCTTGCTCACTGCCTTGCTCGTTGGCTTGCTCGCTGGCTTACCCGCTGGCTTGTCCACTGGCCTGCTCACTGGGCTCCCATGCTCACATGACGCGGATCGGGGCGGTACGGGCGTTCACGAGGAACGGCTTGCCGGCGCCCTGCGGGCGGACCTTGCCGATGCGGACCCAGTAGGTCTGCTGGCGCTTGAGCTGCCAGCGCTCGTCGGACGAGCGCATGTCCTGGCCGCCGTAGCTGGGGCGCTCGCCGGGCAGGATCAGGAGCGCGGTGGGCGGCTCGCCGAGCTGGCCGGCGATCTGCCAGCCGTCGCCCTCGCGCGCGGGCACCGGGCCCGAGAGCTGGAAGTAGACGGCATCGTTGTCCTTCGCCTGCTTGATCAGGCGCACGTTGGGCGGGAAGCCGCCGGTCGTCGGCGTGTGGCTGGGCGCGGGCGGCGGCGGATCGATGGGCACGTTCGTCGACGGGTACGTCGTGGCGGGCGGCGCGGGCGCGAGCGGCTGCAGCGCCGCGGCCTTCCAGTACCAGTGGCGCTCGGCGTCGAGCTCCCACGCGCCGGACACGGCGATGCGGTCGCCCGCCGCCGCCTGGAGCTTGCCGAGCGCGAGCCGGATGCCGAGCGCGCCGTTGCCCTCGGTGTCGTCGACGAGCCAGACGTACGGCGACGCGGCCGGCGCGGCCGGCGCGGGCGCGCCTGCATCGGATGCGATGCCGCCGTCGGCGGTGGCCGGCGCACCCGCGGAGGCCGGAGCCGGAGCCGGAGCCGAGGCCGGAGCCGGAGCCGGAGCCGGAGCCGGAAGGACGACCGCGGGGCCGATCCGGCCGTAGACCACGCCCTTCTGGCCGCGGCGCGCGAGCAGCTGCGCGCGATCGACGACGGCCTGCCACGCGGGAATCGCGCCGAGCTCGGCGATCTGCTTGCTCGGATCGGCCGGCGCGTCGGAATCATCGGGGGCGGCCTTGCCGGTGCCGGTGCCCGCGCCCGCGCTGCCCCCGCCGGAGCCGTCCGCGCCGACGCCGTCCGCGCCCGCGCCGGAGTCACCCGCGCCAGAGCCACCTCCGCCCGCCGCGCTGCCACCTCCGCCCGCGCCTCCGCCCGCGCCCGCATCGACGGGCCGCGCGCCGCCGCCGCCGCCGTCGCTCTGCTTCCGGCCCTGACACGCGCCGGCTCCCGCCGCGGCGACCGCGACCAGCACCGCGAAGACGGCGCCCCCCTGCCCCCGCCTCCGCGTCCGCCGCCACCTCTGCCCCAGCGGCGTCACCATGACAACGTGCCGAGCAGCTCGGCGATCGGGGCCAGCCCCGCCGCGTCCGCCTCATCGAACGCGGCGAGCTCGTAGCTGTCCAGATCGAGGACCGCCACCAGCTCGCCGCCGCCGCCGCCGCCGCGCCCGTAGATCGGCACGACGATCTCGCTGCGCGAGCCGGCATCGCACGCGATGTGCCCCGGGAACTGCTCCACGTCGGGCACGATGACGGTGCGCCGCTCGGCGGCCGCCGTCCCGCACACGCCGCGGCCGAGCGCGATCCGCACGCACGCGACGTTGCCCTGGAACGGGCCGAGCACGAGCTCGCCGCCGCGCATCACGTAGAAGCCGACCCACGACGTGACGGGCAGGCACGCGCGCAGCGCCGCCGTCGCGTTGGCCAGGTTCGCGATCAGATCCGGCTCGCCCTCGAACAGCGAGGCGAGCTGCGGCAAGAGCTCCCGGTAGCGCGTCGCCTTGTCGGAGCCGGAGAAAGCGATGCTCTCCACGCGCGGAGCTCCCCGGCTAGCCCGCGGCGAGCGCGCGGGCCGCGTTGATCGCGCGCGGCAGGCCGAACGGGCTCACCCGGAGCTGCACGATCAGGAAGTCGCCCTCCGTCGAGAGGCCGGCCACCTGCGCGACCGGCGTCAGCGTGCCCAGGATGCCGCGCACGCGCTCGTTCGCCGCGAACTTCGGGTTCTGCATCAGGTCGAGCACGATGATGTCGTCGTGCGCCTCGACGAGCACCGGCGGGCGCTTCGGCATGAACTTGGCGAGGTTGCCTGGCTTCGACAGATCGAGCGCGCCCGACTTGATGAGGCCCGCCACCGGCGTGAACGACTCGCCGAGCACCTTCATCGTCACGTCCGACAGCCGCAGCGTGACCTTGAAGGCGGTGTCGCTCACCTCGATCTGCTCGACGCGGATCGACGCGCCCGCGCGCACCGTGGTGCCCATCAGATCGATCGTCGCGCCGAGGCCGACCGCCGGCGGGCGCGGCGTGATCGTCACGTCCTGCGGCGCCTTCTTCGACGGCGGCGTGTTCGCGATGAACCAGCGCAGCGCGTCGAGCGGCACCGCGATCCGCATGCCGAGGGCGTGGCGGGCCATGCTCAACATCGTGGTGGGGTTCCGGACGATGAAGCGGCCGGCAGAGCGCAGCGCAGCACGGAGCGGGAGTGCCATTGCCGGATCCTATAGCGGGCAGGCCCGCGCCGTCGCCTCGCGCACGGAGCAATCGTCACGGACTGCCGCGGAGCCGCGCGTCAGAACAGGACCGCCCGCAGGGGCGCGGCCAGAAGAACGCCCGCCACCGGGGCGCCGCCGACGACCGTGCCGAAGACGAGCCTCCGCGCCGCCCCTGCCTCGGCGGGGAGCTGCACCCGCTTGCGCGGCGCGCCGTCGCGCGGATCGAGCACCAGCACCTCGCGCAGCCCCTCCCCGGCGGCCAGAACGAGGGGGCTGCCGGCCGGGCCGCGCGCGAACGCCGGCTCGATCGGCGGCAGCAGCGGGTAGTCGTTGCGCGCCCGCAGCCCGCCGCTTTGCTCGAACAGCGTGAGCTGGAAGCTGTCCCCGAGCGGCGCGCCCGCCGGGATCGGCGTCCACTGCGGCGGCGGCCGATCGCCCGCCGCCGGGCCGCGCGCGGGAGCACCGGCACCACCTGGGCTCGGCCGCCGCGCCGCCACGGCAGATGTTGGCGCAGGCGGCGGCGGCCCGGGGATCGGCCCGCCCGCCGCGTGGCCTGTGACGAGGTCGCCCGGCGCCGCCCAGGCGAGCCCGATCCCCGGCATCGCCGTGACGGCCGCGGTGCGGACGTCGATCCGGTAGGCGTCGCCGTCCTCGAGCTCGACGAGGACGCCGTCCACCGACGGCGCGATCGCGCGCACCACGCCGTCGACGGCGAGCGACCACACCGGCAGGAGCCCGGCCGCCAGGAGCCGCGCGACGAGCCGGCCGCGCTCGTAGGTGACCGCGTACGTCGCCTCGCCGATGGCGACGGCCGCCACCCGCAGCGGCGCGCCGTCGTCGCTCGCGAGCCGGCCGCGCAACAGGCCCGTCCGTGCGTCGAGCACGATCAGGCGCCCCGCGTCGTGCACGAGGACCGCGGCGCCCGCGGCGACGAGCCCGTCGACGTTGTCGCCCTCCCACTGCCAGCCGGCCGCGCCGTCGCGCCCCGTGGCCGTCACCGTCGCCGATGGCGGGCTCGCCGTGCGCGCGGCGCAGACCACCACGTCGCCCGCCACCGCGATCCCGACGGGCGCGCCCGCGCCGCAGCCATCGCCGCGCTGCCACCGCCACGCGCGCGCCGCCAGATCGAGGCGCGCCACGCCCGCCCCGTGCGCATCGCTGGCCGGGCGCTCGAGCGTCACCGCGTAGAGCGCGGCCGGATCGGCGGGATCGAGCGCCGCGTCCGCGACGGCGTGCAGCGCGGCGGCCGGCCGGGTGATCCACGCCGCCGCGGCGGCGTCCGTGGCCGCGGGCAGCTCGCGCAGCTCGGCCGGCGGCACCACGGCATCGCGGCGCGGCAGCCGGAGCGCGCGGCCGCTCCGCGCCGGCAACCCCAGCCGGTGCACCGTCTCGCCCGCCGAACCGGACCACGTCGCGGCGAGGAGCGCGCCGTCGCCGAGCGCGCCGCCGAGCCACGCAAACGGCAGGTACGCCCGCACGCCGCCGCGATCGAGGACGACCGCCGTGCGCTCCGTCGCGCGGACGAGCCGCTGATCGCCGCGCTCGGCGATCAGCTCGCCGAGCGGCGGCAGCGCGAGCGCCTCCGGCTCGCCCGCGAGCGTGCGCGGCCAGCGCGCCGCGCCCGCGGCGGTGGCGATCTCGAGCCGATCCGTGCCGTCGCGCGCCGGCCACACGCCGCGCACGCCGTCGACGCGGCCGGTGATCGCGCCCGTCGCGCGCGCGATCGCGACGAGCGCGCCCGGCTGGCCGCGGAGCCGGACCAGCACGGTGTCGCCGCTGCACGCGTCGAGCTCGGCGATCCCGCCCGCGGGCACAGCCCACGCGATCGCCGGCCCGCCCCGCGCCTCGGCGATCCGCACGAGCCGGCCGTCCTGGCCGCTCGCGAACAGCTCGCGGCCCGCGTCGCCGCAGCTCGCGAGCACCGCGTCGGTCCCGACGCCGCGCGGCAGCGCCACGCGCGCGAGCTCCTCGCCGTCGGCGGCGTCGAGCACGAGCACCTCGCCCGGGCGCTCGCTCGAGACCACGACGTGGCCCTCCGTGAGCGCGAGGAACGTCGCGTCGACGCTCCAGCGCCGGGCGCCGTCGTGGCCGATGCCGCGGATCTGGCTCGCGTCGGCGCAGACCGTCGCCTGCCCGGTGACGCCGACCACCGGGCCCGTGCACTCCTTCGTGCGCCACACGACGCGCCCCGCATCGATGTCGACCAGCTCGATCGCCGTCTGCGCGCCCTCGAGGCCGTAGACGATCGCGCGCGCCGGGCCGCCGCCCGGCACCGGGAACGGCGTCGGGAGCCGCAGCGGCGCGCGCACATCGCCGGTGATCCCCGCCGCGAGCGTCAGCTGCGGCGCCAAACTCCGGCCGAGGCGACCGCGCCGCTCACCGAGCGGCAGCGGCGCCGGGCCTGGCGGGTACACCCAGCGCGGCGGCGGCGGATCGCTCCGCGGCGGCGGCGCGTCGCAGCCCAGGCCGCTGGCCAGGCTGCAGCCGATGACCGCCGGCCCCAAGACGAGCGCCAGCGGCACGACCCTGCGGTGCACCGGCGGACCGTAGCACGGCCGCCGTCGCCGCCGGCGCGGCCTCACACGCGCGCTACGCGCGCTACACGCGCTCGATGATCGTCGCGATGCCCATGCCGCCGCCGATGCACAGCGTGATCAGCGCGGTCGTCTTGTTCGCGCGCTCGAGCTCATCGAGCGCCGTGCCGAGGAGGATCGCGCCCGTCGCGCCCAGCGGGTGCCCCAGCGCGATCGCGCCGCCGTTGACGTTGATCCGCTCGGGATCGATCTCGAGCGCGCGCGCCGTCTGGAGCGGCACCACCGCGAACGCCTCGTTGATCTCCCAGAGATCGATGTCGCCGACCTTCATGCCGGCCTTCTTGAGCGCCTTGGCCGACGCCGGGGCCGGGGCCGTCAGCATGATCAGAGGCTCGGCGCCCGCCGTCGCCATCGCGCGGATCCTCGCCCGCGGCTTCTGCCCCGCGCGCGTGCCCCACTCGGCGCTGCCCATCAGCACGACCGCGGCGCCGTCGACGATGCCCGACGAGTTGCCGGCCGTGTGGACGTGCTCGATGCGCTGGGTGTCCGGGTAGCGCTTGAGCGCGAGCTGATCCACCGTCTCGCCGCCTGGGCCCATCGCCATCGCGCCGAGCTTCTCGAACGCGGCGGCGAGGCCGCCGAGCGACTCGAGCGTGGTGTCGGCGCGCGGGTGCTCGTCGCGGGCGAGCGCGACCGAGCCGTCGTCATTGGCGACCGGGAAGATCGAATTATCGAAGCGCTTGCTCTCGATCGCGCGCGCGGCGTTCTGCTGCGAGCGCAGCGCGAACCGATCGACGTCCTCGCGGCGGAAGCCCTCGCGCGTCGCGATCAGGTCGGCGGAGATGCCCTGCGGCACCATGAACAGGCGCCTCCGCAGCTTCTCGTTGAGGCCGTCGATCATCGCCTCGTCGGAGCCCATCGGCACGCGCGACATCGACTCCACGCCGCCGCCGATGCCGCCGTCGATGAAGCCCGCGCCGATCTTGGCGGCGATCGAGTTCACGGCCTCGAGGCCCGACCCGCAGAACCGGTTGACGGTGAAGCCCGTCACGTCCTCGGGCCAATCGGCGGCGATCAGCGCGTTGCGCGCGATGCACGCGCCCTGCTCCTTCACCTGCGTCACGCAGCCCACCGCCATGTCCTCGACGAGGTTCTTGTCGAGCTTCCTGCGCTCGGCGAGCTTGTTCAGCGTCTGGGCCAGGAGCTCCTGCGGGTGGTGGCTCGAGAGCCCGCCTTTGCCGGCCTTGCCGCGGCCGCGCGGCGTGCGAAGAGCGTCGTAGATGAAGATGTCAGCCATCGATGTCCTCCGGTTAGATAGCGCGGAGAATGGTCCAAAGCGTCAGGGCGCGCAACCGGCGCCCGCGGCCTGCTGCGCCAGCGCGACCGTCGATCTCCCACACACATCCGCCATCCGCAGCTGCGCGTCGGCCGGCAGCCCGCTGGTCGGCAGCGACCAGAAGTCGACCATCTGGGTGCCGATCTCTGCGCGGAGCTCGATCGCCATCGCCTCGCAGACGAGGACGTGCGCGATCGCGGTCACGAACTCGTCGCACTCCGGAATCCCGACCTGCAGCGCCGACAGCTTCACCAGCGCCGTCGCCACGGTCACGCCGTCGCCCCCGCCCGCGACGCGATTGAGCAGCCGTTTGCGCGCCCGCTCCGGCAGCGCGCCGGCGCACCGCCCGAACTCTCCCTCGTCCATGTTCGCAAAGCACTCGACCGAGGCCGCGGGCCACGCGTCATCGACGCAGAGCGCGAGCACCGGCTCGAGCACGCTGCCCTCTGGCGGCCGGAGGCTCTTCGTGCCGCGCTCGAGCCCGACCGCCGCCTCCTTGCAGGCGCGCGCCGAGTCATCGATCGGCGCGCGCGCCACGGCCGCCCTCGGCGCGGGCGCAGCCTCCGCCGGCTCCCGCGGCGCCGGTGCCGCGACCGGTCCGCACCCGGCCGCGAGCCAGCCCGCGGCGAGCGCCGCGATCGCAGCTGCGGCGGCACCGGCGGCGCTCGTCGATTGCATCCATGCGTTATAGCCGACCCGCCCCGGCCCCGCCGGCCCGCGATGACCGCGGACCAGCCGGTGGTAGGCTCGGGCGTGGGCAGCGACCCGCCGATCGATGCTCGTCTCGGGCAGATGTCCCTGGAAGCGTGGGGCGCGCTGCCAGAAGACGAGCCAGGTGAGCTCGTGGATGGCTCTCTCGTGGAGGATGAGGAGCCCGAGAACGCGCACGAGATCGTCGTGACCTGGCTCATCTGGGCGCTCCGGCAGTGGGGCACCTCGCGCGGGGCCGTCGTGCTGGGCTCGGGCGCGAAGTTCGCCATCAGCTCGGATCGCGGCCGCATGCCCGACATCAGCGTCTTCCTGGCCGGGCCCCCACGCCCACCGCGAACCGGCCTGAACCGCCGGCCGCCGAGCATCGCCGTCGAGATCGTCTCGCCCACGCCGCGCGACGCCAGACGCGATCGCGTCGAGAAGCTCGCCGAGTACGCGAGCTTCGGTGTCCGCTGGTACTGGCTCGTTGATCCCGGCCTGCGGAGCTTCCAGATCCACGAGCTCGACGCGTTCGGCCGCTACGTCCACGTCGTGGACGCGACCGTCGGCGTGATCGATCCGGTCCCCGGGTGCGAGGGGCTCAAGATCGATCTTGCCGCGCTATGGGGCGACGTCGATGCGCTCGCCGAGCAAAACGAAGGCGAGTAACAGTGCCTTTGGCGATTAGCAGCCTTCGACCAGTGCATCGTGCTCCGAGGGGCGAGCGCGAAGGCGAGATCGTGCGCCGATCGAGTTGATGGTCAAAGCGCCCCCGGACGGCCTACACTCGCGCGAGTCACTGGATGCCGACCAAGCGACAAATCCTTGAAATTCTTAACCGAAACGAACTCTTGGCTCTTGCTGACCTTCACGAGCTGGCGGTCGAGGACCGCCGGGTTCGCGAGCAACTCGTCGATGCCGCCGCCGGTCAGCCTAACAGCGGTCTGGCTGACGACGTATCAGTCACAGCCTCCGACGAGAGCCCTGCTGATCCGGCCCGCACCTGGTGACGGCGGCTCGGACGTCAGGAGGCGGCCAAACTGATCGCGCCGGAGTCGACCGAACTGATCGCCCGCTGACGCGGCAGGGCCGATCGTGCCGATCGTCGCGGCCACGGATCAGGGATCCGGTGGAGGTACGCTGGCTTCGCCGGTTCAGCCTCAGGCCACCTCGAGCAACTCGAAGGCGCCCCTTGAATGTCCTTGCCGCTGACATGTCCGAGGGCATGGCGTAGCATCGACGCTACCGCTGAGTCCGAGCCGGCGGATTCCCATGACGACCGCTTTCCGTGAGTGGCGAAAGATGCCTCGCGCGGCGCGCGACGAGCTGCGCGGCTCGGAGGACTATCTGACGTCGCGCACTGTGGGGATGCTGCGGTTCCTCGGGCCTGAGACCCTGGCGAGGTTGTTGAGAAGCCTCGAGATCGAGGTTGGTCGCGGTCCAATCGAGGTGGTGCTGTGGCCGCGCGAGCAGGACTGCGAGCCGGATGCCACCATCGCGTCCGACACGGCGTTCGTGCTGGTTGAGGCCAAGTTCAAGGGCTCTCAGCTCGGAGAATATGCGACGCAGCTCGGGCGAGAATGGCGGGTGGTGCAAGGGCGAAGGGGCCTGGGTGCCGGCCATCTGTTGTTGATCACCGATGATCGCGTGCTCCCCGAGGTGCCGGCTGTCGTCGCCGGACCGGCTGACAAGGTCGTGCTCGGAGGAGGCAGGGTCTCGGTCGCCCAGCAGATCCAGCAGTACTGCGCGATCCGCCGGCATCCGGTTCCCTCGCCGGACGAGCTCGACGCCACGATCCGCTGGTGCTCCTGGGCACAGCTGCACGTGCACTGCACCGCGCTGGTCCCCGACGCGACTACCCCCGCGGAGCGCGTGACGTTGCTCGAGATCCTAGCGAGCCTCGAGCGCCTCGACTGCCTGCCGTTTCAGGGCTGGTCGACCGAACTCCCGGCGCTGCCGTCTCCGCCGGCCCGGGTCCATTTCTCCGCGCCGCAGGCCGCGACGGCGAGGAAGCTCTGGACGAGCGAGCTGCCCGCGATCACCGGCACCTATCACTCGTCATGGATGTGAAGAGGAACGATGAGTAAAGAGAGCCTGAAGAACATCGGGACCGCGTATCGCTGGTTGATTGCGTACTACAAGGACATCGTCCATTTCTGCAATCAAGTCGAGCAGGTGTTCCTGGAGCAGTATCCAGAGTACGAGAGCCTGTCCGGAAAGGCGATTGAGACTGTCGCTTCCAAATCGTGGCGACTCCCCCGGCAATGGCTCCCTTGCTATCACTCGCAGTTCTTCGCCCCCGCGGCAGAGGACAAGGCGGGCGAGCTCGCCCACCCCACCCTGCTCGGCATCAGCATCGATCACCATGATCCCGAGGACCCCGAACGCGACGAGCCCTGGATCTATCTCCAGCAGTTCGGTCCCATCCTACGTGAGGATCTGCCCTCGGCCAAGAGTCGCATCAACTACGCATGGGCCGTCACGAAGGGAGAGCAGGAGCGGGATGGCTGGCTCCACGGCCAGTTCCGCGAGATCCCGTACAGCTATCGCACCCTGCCGCTGTCGACGATCGAGACGCTCGAGGAAATCAGGCCGAAGCTCGTGGAGCCTCTCGTTGAACATGACCGCCGGATGCAGTCCAAGGACGCCTGACGCCGAAGGCGATCTACGGCCGGCTCAAAGCGATTCCGCAACTTCCTATGATCTCACTTCATGACTAAGGACCGTTCGCCTGGGTCGCGGAACGTTTCGCCTTCTGCACTGCGGTACATTGTCCTGTTTTCCAGCAAGCAGACCGGCGCGCCAGTCCCTCCCTTAGTCCCGTTGGCACAGATCGCACTGGCGGGCAGCCTCTACGGGCTGGATCCAGAGGTAGTGCCAGTTCTTCCGGTCCTGCGATACATCCTAAATCTGCCTAGAAATGCTCTCGATCTACAGGAACGGTCGTTCAAGCTGGTGCGCGATCTCCAACAGCTAGATCTGCCCCACGACGTGCTTTTCGCGCCATGGCCGATTGTGACCAAGTTGCCCCAAGCCGCTCTGCAGGACGCCACGCTCGTCATCCACCCAGATACAGTGCCCGCAGAGTTGGTAGTCGAAGCATGTCCTGGTGCGTTGCTTGGGGCCGTGGCTCAGCATGAACTCAGTGTGGAGTTATGTAACTCGCACTGGGCGCGCTTGGCTGACCACTTTGGGGCCAAAGATTCGCTCCGCCACCCGCATCGGGCGGAGTTGAACTCTGTTGCGCAACTGGTCCTGAACCACACGGCTCGGCTTTTCTCCATCCCGGGAATGGAGGCACTCGATGAACCCACGGAGACACAATTCCAGTTATTGCGAACGCATCACGATGCGACAGCACTGGCGCTACTCGAGGAAGAACGCGTACCGCCGGAGAAGGTGGGTGAAGAAATCGACCGCGCACGCGATGCGACTGAACACTCGTTTTCATTGCCAGTTGTAATCGTTGCCCCTGGTGTCGCGGCCCCGTTTCAGCGTGCATTCGAAGAAGGCGGCGCCACTGGAATCAAGTCAGGTGACGGAAACGACGCAGAGCGCGAGGCGATGGAGATCCTTGGCGCCCACAGAGCGATTGCTCGCGGTGGCGCGTCCGTCGTCCTGCCATCGCTATCCACCGGGATTTTTCAGCAGTTGAGAAACCTAGAAAGGGAGTACGACAACGTCCAACGCAGACCGAAACGCGTACTTGAACTTCTAAGCAAGATCGGCAGGCTGTTGGGCGCGTTCCTCGAGGAACATCTCTATTCAGGGATGATCGCAAAGAGCAATGGCGTGCTGATCATGTCTCAGTTTCCGCTAGGGCTTGCAACGCCTCGAGGCTCGAAGTCACCGCTTTGCTCTTGGAAGCCGCTTTACTATCGCCCACTGATCCCTCTCACGCGCATGCTTCAGATGGAACTCTCAGACCGTGCGACATGCTATTGGGAGGAGAGTAGCTTGCAGGTGCTCGTAGTCGAATGCTTAGACCCCGAGGACCCTCTTTTCGAGATTAGCATGGAGTCATGGAGCGCGCTCAAGGATGAGTTGAAGGATTACGAGATCGAGATCGCTCGTGCGTCTTCGATAGCGCAGGTGGCCGCTCATCTTCAAAGAGTACAGCCTGATATTCTCATCTTGAGCGGCCACGGAACCAGTGGGCCCGCCCGAAACCAACGCTCCATAGTCGTTGGCAATGAGCTATACACGGGTATAGAGATTCCGACCCTACCGCCGCTCGTGTTTCTAAGCGTCTGTTCGACGGCGCCTCGCGGGGCGGGGGACATAAGCGCCGCCGACATGATGCTACGCTACGGCGCCTATGCTGTCGTTTGTTGCATGGTTCCAGTCGACGTTGGCCACAACGCCCGACTTTTCATGCGGCTCCTGATTTACATGCATGAGGCCGAACGTGGACGAATGCAGTTGCGCAGCTTTGCGGACGTCTGGCACAACACGATCCTTACGCATCACGTCTTTGACATTCTCCATTCGGTGTCGCGAACGAAGGAGTCGAAGCACCTCGACCTAGAGGCGCTCCGCTCACGCTTCATGACCACGCCGCTCGAGATGCGCCGCACGCACGCCTATCAGGATGCACTGCTTCGGCTTGAGCAGATCGCCGATGAGTTTGGTCAGAAGAGAGCCCTCAAGCGCGCGATTGGTGACAACGGATTCTTGCCAGAGTCACTCTTCTACATGGTCATCGGTTGGCCCGAGAAGATTATACTAAATTCGCCTCTGCACCGCGCCTCAAGGCAGGCATCGCGACATGCGGTGTCCGAACACATGGAGAGTTCATGAGGTCAACTCTAGCCGAACACGCAAGTCGAGAGAGGAACAAACAAATCCGCTTCATGAGTGTGAATGATGAGCGATGAAGCGGTTACATTCGAAACAAGGTTCACGGAGGCCCAACAGATCCTCAAGGATAAATTCAATGGTGTGTGCTGGCGAGAGGGGAAAGACTCGACGCCGATCACGCCGAATGGAGAGGTCTACGTTGTGCTTGCAAGCGACAACCGAATCAGTTGTCTCACGTCGCACCTTGTCGACGTTGTCTTCTCTGCGGCAAACGGCCAAGTAAGCGCCGACGGTGCTTTCGTTGGCCCCGAGTATGCGATCACTCGTGTCGTGCCCGTCAATACTAGAGCACGTACGCTGTGTGAAGGCGCAAGCACCTACGGCATGGATGAGCAATTCCTCATGCATGAAGGCGAGGTCCGCAATGTCTGGCTGGACCATGGTCTTACAGAGCTCGCGCTCCACTATTCAGCTCGGGGCATCGCTCACGAGTTCTTCCCGGAGACCCCCGCCGACTGGATGTTTCTATGCGTCTCCGGTAAGTTCGAGACTGAAGAACTCGGCGGAATCTTTGCGGCCTATCTCTTCTCGCTTGAGGAGTCGCAAAACCTGGCGTTCGCGATCGAGCGATTTCCCGAGCTTTCCAACGAGCAGTACCTGGAGCTGTTGCCGCACGACGAGACGATTCGAGGTATCGGAGAGCTCCCTCTTCGACCGCTCTTATCACCACAGTTGAAGGAGGTGCTGGGTCTGTATCTTGAAGCCGCTGCATTGCCGCCTCCCATCTTTCGAATCCTCGGCTACACGCGCGTGATCGAGTACGTCTCGATTATCGTCGAAGCGACGCTCAAGAAGGAAACGGACAAGATCGTGGATGAGATCGCCGATGCCGGTATCCGTGACCGGCTGGCCAATCTCATTAGCACCCGCGCGCGAGATGCGACTGATAATGATCTACTTGCTCAGGCCATCGGAGTTGTCTGCGATCCACTCCCACTTGCGCCACTTGCTCCGAAAGTTGTGGGTGAGCTACGCGCGGTGACATCCGACAACATCGGGGAGAAGCGCGCTCGCGCACTCAAACAACTCAGCCTCGTTGCCTCGGCGACGAGGAATGAGACCGCTCACGCGAAAGCCAACTACAAGCGCACAGGGAACGAGTGTCCCGTCGAACAACACGTTGAGTTCGCTGCCCTGATGCGGGTCGTTGCACAACAGGCGATTCATTGGCTCGCTGGTCAGTCGCCGGACTCGTGGCCCTCGCAGAGGGCTAGCGCACCACCTGCGCGATGAAAGAGCAAGCCTGATCGGGCGGACGTAAGGAGCAAGGCGTAGGGGCTCCACCACAACAACGACCTCACCCGACGCGGCGGTCCTCGATCTGAAGCGGCGGCATGGTCACTCGCACGGGCAGCAGTTGGCCTGCGTAAATCGCCGAGCCGAATCGCGGACGACTTGTGACTGGACCTGTATCCCACCTCAACCTACCACCTGGTTCACGGTTCCCAGGGCGGACGAGGTCACGAGGAGGCGCTGGATCGGCTGAACGCGCCGCAGTCCGCGGTCATCATCTCGGGCAGCAACAAGGACGACGCGCAGTTGGTCCCTCACCACACGAGCGAGGAGCAGCGGAAGGATCTGGTCGCCCGGTTCCTCAAGAAGGAAGACCCGCTCTCGATCCTCGTCGTGTGCGACATGCTGCTGACGGGCTTCGATGCGCCGGTCGAGCAGGTGATGTATCTCGACTCGCAGCTCAAGGAGCACACGCTGCTCCAGGCCATCGCGCGCGTGAACCGCACCGCCGACGGCAAGACCTACGGTTTGATCGTCGATTACTGGGGCGTCTCGGAGGCGCTCCAGGAGGCGCTCGAGATCTTCGCGCCGTCCGACGTGCAGGGCGCGCTCACGCCGAAGAGTGATGAGCTGCCGCGCCTCCAGACCCGGCACGCGACAGCGATGCGGATCTTCGTCCGGGTGAAGGACAAGGACGATCTGCACGCCTGCGTCGCGGTCCTGGAGCCCGAGGACGTGCGGGCGGAGTTCGACCTGGCGTTCCGGCGCTTCTCGCAGTCGCTCGACATGATGCTCCCCGATCCCCGCGCGCAGCCCTACGTCGGCGATGTCCGCTGGCTCGGGAAGATCCGAGCTGCGGCCGCGACCACATACCGGGATAGCAAGATCGATATCTCCGATTGCGGCGCCAAGGTGCGCGCGCTGATCGAGGAAGCGGTCATCGCCGAGGGGATCCAGATCCTCGTCAAGCAGGTGTCGCTGTTCACCCCGGAGTTCGAGGACAAGCTCAAGGCGCTCAAGAGTGACGAGGCGCGCGCCAGCGAGATGGAGCACGCGATCAAGAACGAGATCCACCTCAAGCTCGAGGAGAATCCGGCGTTCTACACCTCCTTGCGCGACCGCCTGGAGCAGATCATCGCCGACCGCAAGGCGAAGCGGATCGACGCCGCCCAGCAGCTGAAGCTGTTCGAGGCGCTCAAGAAGGAGCTGGGCGGGCAAGCAGGCGCTGCCGAGCAGCTCGGCCTGACCGAGACCGGCTTCGCCATCTACGGGCTGCTCATGCAGCCCAAGAGCGCGACGGCCGCCGGACCGCAGGCCGCCCCCGGCGCCAACGTCGATGACGCCAAGAAGGAGCTGACCGCTCTCCTGGAGGAGCAGCTCGAAGCGAGGGTGGCGATCGTGGACTGGATCCACAAGGACGACGTCCAGCGCGAGATGCGGCGGATCATCAAGCGTCAACTCCGGGCGGCCAGTTACCCGGCCGACAAGCTCGAGGCCGCGGCCGAGAACATCGTGGATCTGCTGAAGCGACGACGACGCTCATGAGCGAGCACTCCGAGATCCTGTTCGGCAAGACCCGGATCCCGTATCTGATCCGGCGCAGCGCGAGGCGAAGCACGGTGGCGCTCGCGGTGGAGAGCACCGGGGAGCTGGTCGTCACAGCGCCGGCCGCGGTGACGGTCGACAAGCTGAACGCCGTGGTGCGGAGCAAAGCTCCCTGGGTCGTGCAGCGGCTCCGAAGTGCGAGCGAGCGTCCCGCCGTGCCGCCGGCGCGCGAGTTCGTCAGCGGAGAGACGTTCCGCTACCTCGGCCGGCAGTACCGGCTGCGGGTCGTGCAGAGCGCCGGGGTCGGCGGAGTGAAGATGGATCGAGGGTGGATCGTCGCGACCGTGTCCGAGGCCGGCGAGGCAGCGCAATCTCGGGCCGTCCGCACCGAGCTCGCCCGCTGGTATCGCGCTCACGCGCGGGCGCGGCTCCCCGAGCGCGTCGAGGTCTGGGCGAGGAAGCTCGGGATCGAGCCGCCGCCGCTGCTGATCCGCGACCAGCGGCGCCGCTGGGGAAGCTGCAACCGGGCGGGCGAGGTGCGGCTCAACTGGCGCATTGTCCAGGCGCCCCTCGCGCTCGTGGACTACGTGATCGCCCACGAACTCGGCCACCTGGTCCGCGGCGACGATGGGCACAGCGCAGCGTTCTGGGCGCACCTCGGCCGCGTGATGCCCGACTACGACGCGAGGCGCGACGCGAGGCGCGCGCTCGGCCCGTCGCTGGAGTGGTAACTGCAGCGAGAGCAGCGGAGCTGACGACCTCACCCGGCCCAACGCGCTCGTGAACTTCGTGCCATACTCTCGAGCGTGATTCCCGCCGAGCTTCACTGGCTCTTCTGGGACGTCGATCCCCAAGCGCTCGATCTGGAGCGGCACCGCGACTACGTCGTCGAGCGGATCATGGCGCGCGGTACCTGGGAAGCCATGCGCTGGCTGATCCACAACGTCGAGCGTGCCGTACTCGCCGACTTCCTCCGGCGCAAAGGCGACCGGCTCGCGCCGCGTGAGCGCGCCTTCTGGTCCCTGATCGCAGATGTGCCGTACGAGCATGCGCCCGGAGGCGGTCGGCCCACGTGGGCGGGATGAGCGACGCCGACGCGATCACGGGCGCGCAGCGGGCGGTGCTCGCGAAGCTCGCAGCAGTGCTCGAAGATGACCCGCCGTGGTCCCGCCGTCCCGCGGCGACTGCAGACGGCCTCGTAGCCGCGTGCGTGGGCCGTGCTCAGTCGGAAAGCGCAAGCGTCAGCCGGGGTCTGCGTCCGGACGCGCCGTGATCGAGCTCGGTAGGGTCGAGATCTTCTCGGTCAAGAATGCTTGTCGATCGTCAGCACCTGGCAAGCAAGAGCAACGCTCTCTACTCGGAGCTTGGAGTGACTCCGTGCGAGCACGACGTTGCCCGGTGCCACGGCACGTTTCAGATTGCTTATGATGGGCACTACCATCACCGTTTGCAGACGACTCCGAGTGAACAAGTCTTCTTGCACGATGACGACGGGGCGCCGTTTCGCAGGTTCGGCCCCTCGCGGTTCAGCAGGTCCGCCCATCAGATCTGAACACTTCTGACTTGAGGCCGCGCCGAACGCTTGTTATTGCTTGCTCACCGTGTGGGACAGGATTGGTTGGGTCGGAGGCAAGGGTGCATCGAGCGAGGCCGAGGCAGCCGTGCCGGTGGTCGGCAAGCGAACCCTGGTGCCAGAGTCAGACAGCAGCCCGCCGCGGCTCCAGCTGAAAGGCGGCGGCCCGCCGCGGCTCCAGCTGAAAGGCGGCGGCCCGCCGCGGCTCCAGCTGAAAGGCGGCGGTCTGCCGCGGCTCCAGCTGAAAGACGGCAGCTTGCCGCGGCTCCAGCTGAAAGACGGCGGTGACAGCGGAGCGATCGCGAACCGGGGGGACGCGCACCGAATCGCGGCTGCTGGCGTGGCCAGCCCCGGTTCGGCGTTGCCGCACCTCGATGCGATCCAGCGCTCGTTCGGTCCCGATCATGACGTCTCGGGCATCGGCGCGCACGTTGGTGGACAGGCCGCCGACGCGGCCGAGCAACTCGGTGCGCGCGCGTACGCGACCGGCAACGACGTCGCATTCGCGGAGCAACCCGACCTCCACACCGCAGCGCATGAGGCTGCGCACGTGGTGCAGCAACACGGCGGCGTACAGCTGAAGGGTGGCGTCGGAGCGATGGGTGACGAGCACGAGGCGCATGCCGATGCTGTCGCCGATCGCGTAGTTCGCGGCGAATCCGCGACCGACCTGCTCGCGCAGTATCGTGGCAGCGGTACGACCACCGCGGCGGTCCAGCGCGCGCCCTCGGCCTCTGGCGCGCGCCCCGCGATCACGCCGCCGGTAGGTGGTATCAACAAGCCCGGGTTCATCGATAACAGCGACGGAGCGAATCTGCGCACCGGGCCCGCGGAGGCCAGCGGCGAGAAGGTGATCGACGCGCCGCTGCCGCCCGCGACACGCGTGTTCGTCAGCGGCATGTACCCCGGCGCGTCGCAGTGGTGGTACGTGACCGCGTTCCTGCCCGACCAGATCACGCGCGGCTACGTACAGGACTTCCGCGTCACTACCGATCTGCCGGAACCGCTCGCCAAGCTGTACCAGGTGAAGTCCGGTGACACCGCCGAGAAGCTCGCCGTACGAGAGTACAAATCATCGGTCCGCGACGGCCACGACCTGCGCTTCTACGAGAACGTCCTCCTGTTCGTAAACAAGGAGCGTGGGCGCGCCGGTATCACGGGCAGCTATCAGGACCCCGGGCTCCTCGGTGGCGGCGCGAACAACGTGCAGCTCGTCGCCGGACACCGGATTTGGCTCGTCAGTCCGGCGTTCGCACATGCGCTCGAAGGCGTCGTCCCTGACGGCTCGCTGACTAACGGCGTCTACGCCAAGGTCAAACGGTTCGCCCAGCACATCGTCGACATCATCAAGAGTGTCACGCAATCGCCGCACTACTTCGGCGAGGTCGCCGGCGAGTACGCGCCGATCATCCTCGATCACCTACCGGAGATCATCGGCATCGTCGCCGGCTTCGTCGCCGCCGAGGCCATGTCGGCGTTCCTCGCCGCGACCCCCACGGGCGTCGGCCAGATCGCCGCCGCCCTGATCCAGCTGGCACTCGCCGCGTTCGGAGCGGCCGGGATGGTCCAGGCCGGCATCGAAGCGCTCAAGCACGCGAGCCAGTGGTTGACGCTCGCGTGGACTGCCAAGGGCAAGGACGAGCAGCTCGCCGTCGCAAGCAAGGAGTTCTTGCGCATGCTGGTGAGCATCGCGATGGCGGCGCTCGCCTACACTGGCGTCAAGGGCAACTATGGCAAGGCCATGCAGATCGCCAAGGCAATGCCGCCGATCAGTATGGTACCTGCCGTCGCAGAGGGGGTGAGCGGAAGCGCTGGTGTTGGTGCCGGCGTGAAGCTTGGCGTTCCCGGTCCCGCCGGTCCGTTTGGCACGGCAGCCGGCATGAAGATGAAGAACGACAAGGACGGCGGAGGCGGTGGAGACAAGCCCAAGGTTGATCCGGCAAAGGAGCTGGAGCAGATCAAGGAGAAGCTGAAGAACGCCGATGAGCTGTCGGCCAAGGAGAAAAAGGCGCTCCGGGCGCGCAAGAAGGAGCTCCAGGAGCAGTTCGGCGAGGCTCCCGCGGAGGCACCCGCAGAAGACGTACCCACGCCGACCGAGTTCAAGCGCCGGTCCTCGCGCCTGAGCGGCAAGGAAGCGGCGACTGATGTCCCGAGTTGGATCGAGCAGTGGCCCGACGCGCGACCTGGGGTCAACGAGAGTGGCACGACGTTCGCTACCCGGATGCTGAACAAGAGGTATGGTGTCGGTCAGTGGCAGCACAGCGGCCAGCAGGGCACCGAGTTCAGCAAGCTGAAGAAGTTCGGTGATCGAGCATTCGAGTAGCAAACATGGTGTCACCAAATCCATCCATCGAGACCTACTGGCGGCTCCTCGCGATCGGCCTCGATCCCGACCGGAGCGCTCCCGAACTGTACGGCCTGATCCTTGAGGGCGAGACGGATGTCCCCTTGATGATCGACGGTCGCATCGCGCTGTTCACGGATCGGACGCGCGCGGACGCGCTCGTCCGGCAGTACGGCGCACCTGCTGACAAGATCGATGTCGAGCAGCCGTTCTTCTGGTGCGACGTCGCGCAGGCGCTATACGTCCTGTCGGCGGGCGGGATCGACACCGACGCCGCGGTCCTCGACACCGTGAACGCGTTGCTCACGCTCATCGCCGCGACGGGCATCAAGCTGGTAGACAGCCGGCGACGGGCGCTCCATGACATCGCGAACTACTGCACGACGAGCAAGGATCTGACGAAGTACTTCGAGGAGGTGGGCGATCACTCGAGCCGAGAGCTGATCGATGCGGTGCTGTGGTGCGTGGGCGCGGTCACCGTAAAGTCACGGATCATCTAACCGAACTCAGACGGTTCATTCCTCGGTCCACTCGATATCCGTGAGGAGCTTTCGGGCAGTCACATCGATCAGGCTGTCGTACTGACCGTCGTCGAACGCGGAGTCGTATGCACGCGTCACGTCCTCCTTCGGCTCGGCTTCGAGCATCCGGACCAGCGCAGCGGTGTACAGCTCGCTGCGCGATAGCTTGCGCCGCTTGGCGAAGCGCTCGGCTCGGCGGAACACGTCGTCGGGGATCGAGACCGCCGTCTTCATGCTCATCACTCGATCTTGAAGTCGTCGAACCAGATCGTGCCGGAGAACGGCGCGCCGAGGGTGCCCGCCTGGATCGTGACGTCGCTGCAGGTCCCGCTGAACTGCGACATGCTGAGCGGCGACGTATAGGGGACCCACATCTGGCCCGCGACGGCCGTCTGGCGGAGGTACGCGCCGTTCTGCGGCGACGGGACCGAGCCCTGCAGGTAGTACTCGACGCCGCCGGACGAGCCGCCCTGGAAGAAGACCTGGAAGCTGAACGTCTTCGGCCGCACGTCCACGACGCCCGAGAGGCAGATCGGGACGCGAAACGAGATCTCGGTGAGGTTCTGGATGTCGGCGGCCAGCGCCTGCGCGCCGTTGAGGTTGCGGACGACGAGCGCGAGCCCGTTCGGCGCGCGCGGCGTGATCCCGTCGAGCCTGCCGTCCTCGAACGTCCACAGCATCCGCGAGCACGTGTTGTCGGAGCACTTCGGCGCGCTGTCCCGGCACGCGAGGCCGCACGCCGTGCCGTCGCACGTCGGGGCTGTCCGGTCGCCGGTCATCGGGCACATGACGCACCCGGGGCCGCACGCCTGCGGCGTGTCGCCCGCGCAGGCGCGGCCATCGCCGCCGGCCCCGTCGTCGCCGCCGCCGTCCTTGACCTCTCCGCAGCCGGCGAGCGCCAGCACGACGAGCCCGGCCCGCGCGAGGAGCCACATCCACGTTCGCATCCGCGGATGGTAGAGCGGGCGCAGGGCCCGGAGCGCGCGCGCAGCCGCAGCCGTGCGGCCAGTCACACGGCGGGGTGGCGGCGGCGACGGCTACCAGATCAAGCGAAGATCGAGCGCCAGCCCCGGCAGCTCGGGATCGCCGCGCAGCTCGTTGACTCCCTCGACGATCTGGACCGCACGACCGGGGCGATATACGTGGACTCGCCGGTTGTCGGGATCGACGAGCCACCCCAGCCGGGCCCCGCAGGCGATGTACTCCTCGAGCTTGGCGCACTGATCGGCCAGCGAATCGCTCGGCGAGCGCAGCTCGAGCACGAAGTCGGGGCACAGCGGCGGGAACCTGCGGCGTTGCTTGTCGCTCAGGGCATTCCACCGCTGCTTCGACACCCACGCAACATCCGGCGCCCGTTCGGCGCCGTTCGGCAGCAGGAACCCGGTCGAGGAATCGAACCCAATACCCGTGCCGTCATGCCTCACCCAGTCCGCGAACTGACCGATCAAATCGAAGTTGCGACGACCCGTCTCTCCCCCTGTGGGCGGCATGATGAGCAGCTCTCCATCGGCGGTGCGTTCGATCCGGAGGTCGCGGTTGGCAGCGCAGAACTCGAACAACTCGTCGTCACCGAGCGGCGCGGCCAGCCGGACACGCATGGGCATGTCGCGCCAGCGCGCCACGATCGTCATCCGCAGATCGTCCTCGGCGAGCGCTGGAGCAACCATCGCCGACACGATAGCACGCACGACACAGCCTGATATCGGCCACGTAAACGGCGACCTCGTTCAGGCCAGTCACACGGCGGGGAAGCGGCCGCTGCGATCGACCTCCGACGGATCGAGGTGCTCGCGCGGCACGATCAGGCGCAGCGCGCGCGGCGCGACGTCGACGTAGTAGCGGTCGCCAGCGGGGATCTCCTCGCCGTCGACCTGCGCGGCGGGCAGGCTGCCGGCGGTGCGCACGGCGAGCTCGAACTTCGAGCCGGCCACCGGCGGCTCGTGCTGGATGCCGATCGCCGCGAGGTCGTCGACGCCGACCGGGCTCCGCCGCAGGCCGCCGATCAGCTTGGCGCCGAAATCGCGGCGGCCGGTCACCGGCACGAGCTCGAGCCGGCCGTCGTCGGACTCGGTGTCCGGATCGAAGATCCACTCGCCGCCGAAGATCTTCGTGTTCTTCACGATCACGTCGAGCAGGCCGGGGAACGGCCGCACGACGCCGTCGATGATCGCGTCGAGATCGAACTTGATGTCGACGACGTAGCTCTCGACGAAGCGCTGCAGCACCGCGCCCGCGTAGACGAGCTGATCGCGGTAGATCGCGCCGAGCCCCGGGATCCGACCGACGCGCTCGCGGTCGCGGTTGCGCGTCGCCAGGCTCGCGGCGCCGAGCCCGACCGAGAACGAGTCGAAGAACAGATCGCGGTGCACCTCCTTCTGCGCGCGCGAGACCATGAGGAGGCCGACGTCGCAGCCAACGATCTCGCCGGCCGCGATCACCGAGACGTTGCGCTCGAGCGAGTCGGGGCCGCTGCCGAGGCCGAACGACTTGCCCTGATCGTTCGCGGTGCCCGTCGGCAGCATGCCCATCACGCAGGAGGTCGGGTGCCGCGACGCGAAGATCGCCTTGGCGACCTCCGCGAACGTGCCGTCGCCGCCCATGTAGATGACGACGCGCGCACCGCCGTCGATCACCTCGCGGACGCGATCGATCGTCCGGCCCTCCGGCTCGGTCGGCACGAAGCGGTGCGGCACCTGCGCCTCGTCGAGGAGCGCGCGCGCCGTGCGGATCCACTCGGCGGCCTTGCCGCTCTGCGCGGTCGGGTTGGCGACCAGCACGGCCGGCTCGCCAGCGAGCCATCGTTCGATCCCGGGCACGGACACACTGTAACCCGGCCCGGGCCGCGCCCGCGCGACCTACCGTCCAGCCGGTCGGGCGCGATCGGCCGGCGCGGGGCGCCGATCGGCCCTAAGGTAGGCCGCCATGGCCACCGCCACGTCCTCGCCCGCGACCTCCGACGAGCACGAGCTCCTCCGCCAGACGGTCCGCCAGTTCGTCCAGACGCGCGTCGAGCCCCAGGCGATGGCGCACGACGAGTCGCAGACGTTCAACACGGCGCTGCTCCGCGAGCTCGGGGGCCTCGGCCTCATCGGCGTCACGATCCCCGAGGCCGACGGCGGCGCGGGCCTGGACGCGGTCGCGTCGTGCATCGTGCACGACGAGCTCGCGTACGCCGACCCGGGCTTCACGCTCGGCTACCTCGCGCACGCGCTCCTGTTCGTCAACAACTTCTACTGGGCGGGCAACGCGGACCAGCGCGCGCGCTACCTCGCCCGCACACTGTCGGGCGAGCTCGTCGGCGCGATGGGCATGACCGAGCCCGCCGTCGGCACCGACGTGCTCGGGATGCAGACGACGGCGCGGAAGGACGCAGGCGGCTACATCCTGAACGGGCGCAAGACGTTCATCACGAACGCGCCCGAGGCCGGCGTGTTCCTCGTCTATGCCAAGCTCGCCGACCGGATCACGTCGTTCATCGTCGAGCGCGGCTTCCCCGGCTTCGCGACGAGCCCGAAGATCCCGAAGATGGGCATGCGCGCGTCGACGATGGCCGAGCTCGTCTTCGAGGACTGCCGCGTGCCCGCCGAGAACCTGCTCGGCACCGAAGGCGGCGGCATCACGAACATGATGCGCAACCTCGAGATCGAGCGGATCGGCCTCGCCGCGATGAGCCTCGGCATGGCGCGCCGCTGCCTCGACGCGATGGTGCGCTACGCGACGGAGCGGCGGAGCTTCGGCAAGCAGCTCGCCGAGCACGGCCAGATCCAGAAGTACATCGGCGAGAGCTACGCCAAGGTCGAGGCGATGCGCGCGCTCGTCTACAACGTGGCCCAGACGGTGGGCCCGGGGCAGCGCAGCCGGCTCGGCACCGACGCCGCGAAGCTGTTCGCCGCCACCGCCGCCAAGGAGGTCGCCGACGCGGCGGTCCAGGTGCTCGGCGGCTACGGCTACTGCACCGAGTACCGCGTCGAGCAGTTCCTGCGCGACACCAAGCTGATCGAGATCGGCGGCGGCACGCTCGAGGCGCACCAGAAGAACATCACGCGCGACCTGACGCGGGGCTAGGCGCCCGGGGGCACGTCACTTCGTCGGCGCAGGCGCCGCGCCGCCCGGAGGCGGACCGCCCGCCGCCGGCGGATCGCCGCTCGGCGCCGGCGCGGGCGCCGTGCCGCCCGGCGCTGGCGGATCGCCGCCTGGCGCCATCGCGCCGCCGCCGTGGCCCGGAGGCGCGCTCATGCCGCCCGCCCCGCCGGCCATCGCGGCCATGATCTCGCCGCGCAGCTTCTGCCCGAGCTCGGGCGGCAGCTTCGCGCGGCACGCCGTCAGCCCCTGCATCCCCGACGCGCTCTCGTAACACTGGATGACCTCGGGCGCCCACTTGTCCTCGGCGCAGCGCGTGGCGTAGATCGACTGCAGCTTGTCCTTCACGCCGGTCGCGCCCGCGCCCGGCAGGCTCGCGACCGCCTTCGCGGCGGCGGTGGCACAGGCCGACGACTCCCCGCCCTTGGCGGCGTTGTCGCTCTTCTTGCTGCACCCCGCGAGCGCCCCGAGGGTGAGGCCGGCCGCGGCGGCGATCCAGATCAGCTGCTTCATCGGCGCATGATACGCCTAAACTCGCGGCCCTGACTCACGCGCCTTTCACGCACTCAATGCGAGCGCGCGCCGCGGCAGCCGCACGACGAACGAGCTGCCGCCGGCCGCGCCCGGCTCGACGCCGATGGAGCCGCCGTGGGCCTCGACGGCGAGCCGGCAGAACGTGAGCCCGAGCCCGCGGCCCGAGGCGTCGTCCCGATCCAGCGGGTGGCCGGCGCGGCTCCACTTGTCGAAGATGGCGCGGCGCTGCTCCGCGGGCACGCCCGGCCCCTGATCGTCCACGCGGATCTCGACGCCGTCGCATTCGTCCCGCGCCTCGATCCGGACCTCGCCCGCCTCGGGCGTGTAGCGCAGGCCGTTGTCGACCAGGTTCTGCAGCACGCGGCGCACGAGCTCGGCGTCGCACGCGAGGATCGGCTCGGCGACGTGCGTGGCCAGCGCGAGCCGCTGCGCGCGCTCGGCGGCGAGCGGCGCCATGAGCTCGACGACCTCGCCGAGCAGCTGCGGCAGCGAGACCTCGCCGCGGCGCGGCGAGAACGAGCCGTCCTCGCTGCGCGTGATGTCGAGCAGGTTCATCGCCATGCGGTGGATCGCCTCGGCGGCGGTGTGCACGTTCTGCCACTGGTGGCGGCCGCGATCATCGATCTCCCGGCTGCGCAGGCGCGCCTTGGCAGCGAGCATGAGGCCGCTCGCGGGGCTGCGCAGGTCGTGCACGAGGAGCGCGGCCAGCTCCTCCTTGTGGCGCTGCGCGCGCTCGAGCGCCGCGTGCTTGGCCGCGAGCTCCGCGGTGCGATCGGCGACGCGCTGCTCGAGCGACTGGTAGAGCTGCACGTTCTCGAGCGCGATCGACGTGCTGTCGGCGAGCGCGGACAGCACGCGGACCTGCTCCTCGGTGGCGGTGTGCGTGGTCGCCCAGTACGTGCCGATCGCGCCGATCGGATCGAGCTTGCGGATCGGGACCATGACGAGGCTCTTCACGAACGTGGGCCGGTACGCGTCCGCCGGGACCCGCGCGTCCGCATAGATGTCCGGGAGCACGACCGGCTCGCGGTGCAGCATCGACCAGCCGCTGATGCACGCGCTCATCGGGAACCGCTGCCCCTTCCACAAAGGCTCGATCGCGTCCTCGTCGGCGTAGAAGCACCGGCCCTCGTCGCGCAGCACGAACGTCGCGCCATCGGCGCCCGTGAGCTCGCGCGCGCCGCGGCGGACGATCGCCATCACCGTGCCCAGATCGCGGGCGAGCGACAGCTCCTGCACGATCGTCACGAGCCGATCGATGGACGTCTCCCGGTCACCCATCGTCTCCCAGTATCGGCGTCCCGGACTCGCTTCGCACGCGGATTCTCGCCGGCTCGATCGCGAACAGGCTGCAACTGCTGCGCGAACCTTGCAAGGTTTGCGCAGCGGGCCGTCTTAGTATGCCGCTGATGTGGATCATGATTCGCGCCTTGCTCCTCGTGGCCTGGATCGGCTGCGGCGGCGCCGCTGTCGATCGTCCGGCGCCCGCGCTCGCGCCTGCGCCGCTGAAGGCGGTCGTGATCATCTCGGCCAACATGGAGTGGCGCGTCGTCCGAGCGGTCTATCCCGACGCGCGGCTCGAGGCGACGCCGTGGGGCGAGGCGTTCGAGCGCTCGCTCGACGTGGGCGGGCGCCCGACGCGCGTCGTGTTCTTCCACGGCGGCTGGGGCAAGGTCGCGGCCGCCGGCTCGGCGCAGTACGCGATCGATCGGTGGCGGCCCGCGTACGTCATCAACCTCGGCACGTGCGGCGGCTTCGCCGGCGCGATCGAGCGGCACGCCGTGGTGCTCGCCGATCGCACGATCATCTACGACATCAAGGAGGCGATGGGCGACTCGGCCGAGGCGATCGCCGATTACACAGTCGCGCTCGATCTGTCGTGGCTCACCGGGCCGCCGCCGAGCGCGGTCACGCGGACGCTCCTCGTCTCGGGCGATCGCGATCTGGTGCCGGCGGATCTGGGCGAGCTCGCGGCGCGCTACGGCGCGGTCGCCGGCGACTGGGAGAGCGGCGCCATCGCGTACACCTGCGCGCGCAACCGCCAGCGCGTGCTGATCCTGCGCGGCGTCTCGGATCTGGTCGCCCCGGCCGGCGGCGAGTCGTACGGCAACCCCGCGGCGTTCGCCGAGGGCGCGGACGTCGTGATGCGCCGCCTGCTGCGCGAGCTACCCGCCTGGCTCGCGCGCTGCCCGTGACGGCCCCCATGACGGCGCGCCGGGCCGGCGCGCCGGGCCCGTTCAGGCCTTCGGCAGGATCTCGGCCACGGCGATCGAGACGTCGGGCAGCGCCGTGGGCCGCAGCGTGGCGCCCTCGCGCAGCGTGTGAGCCTCCGCGTAGCGGTCGCCCTCGGGCGACGAGTAGACCTCGACGGTCCGCGCGCCGAGGTTGACGAGCCAGTACTCGCCGATGCCGGCGCTCGCGTAGATCTCGGCCTTCCCGCGATCCTTCTGCAGCGACGAGTCGGAGACCTCGATGACCAGGAGCGCGGTCCTGGGATGCTCGGTCTCGTAGTCCCCGCGCGGCACGATCGCGACGTCGGGCTCGGGCTCGGAGTCATCCGAGAGCGCAAGAGGAGACTGGATGCGCACTCGGAAGCGCCCCTGTAACCGCATCACCAGGAGCTCCGTCAACTTCTCGATCGTCGACGCGTGCGGCGCGTATTGCGGAGACATCTTGACCAGCACCCCTCGGAGTAGCTCGACGCGCTCGTCCTGAAACAGCCCGAGCTCCACCATCCGGTCGTACTCCGAGCGCTTGAGCGGCCGGAACAGCTCCGGCTCGATAGCAGGGCGGGCTACGGCACCGAACATGCTCCATGTCTACCACGCCGCCGCGACGGGCGGGCCGGCCGGGCGCCGGGGTACAGTCGCGGCGTGATGGAGCCCCAGCCATGACCGAGCCGATCACGATCCGGAGGTTCAGCACCAACCTCGCGGTGTGCGCGACGGGGCCCGGGCACGCCGAGGCGCTCGAGGAGCTGCAGCGCGTCGTGTTCCCGACGCTCGCGCCCGAGGAGCGGTTCCGCGCCCCGCACTACCGGCGCCACATCGAGCTGTTCCCCGCGGGCCAGTTCTGCGCCGTCGACCTGGACGCCGGCGGGCTCGTCGTCGGCATGACCTCGACGATCCGGCGCGACATCGATCTCGAGCACCCGGCCCACACGTTCGCCGAGGTCATCCAGGGCGGGTGGCTCACGTCGCACGAGCCGGCAGGGCGCTGGCTGTACGGCGCCGACCTCGGCGTGCACCCGGCCTACCGCGGCCGCAGCATCGCGCGCGCGCTGTACGCGGCGCGCCACGAGGTGGCCCGCCGCCTCGGCCTCGCCGGCCAGCTCACCGTTGGCATGCCGAGCGGCTATGGCGCCGTGAAGGACCAGATCAGCGCCGAGCAGTACTACGCCGAGCTCGTGGCGGGGACGCGCCGCGATCCGACGACCTCCGCCCAGCTCGCGATCGGCTTTGAGCCGCGCGGGCTGATCCCGGGATACATCAACGATCCGGTGTGCGATCGCTACGGTATCGTGCTCGTACTGCCGACCGAACGCGAAGTGAGGTTCCCACCGTGACAGCGATCCGACGAGTCACCGAGATCCCCGGTCCCAAGAGCCGCGCCCTGCTCGAGCGCCGCGCGGCCGCCGTCGCGCGCGGGCTCGCGCGCTCCACCGACGTGGTCGTCGAGCGCGCCGAGGGGGCGCGCGTCCACGACGTCGACGGCAACACGCTCGTCGACCTGGCCGGCGGCATCGGCACGGCCGCGGTGGGCCACTGCCCGCCGGAGGTGGTCGCGGCGATCGTCGCGCAGGCGGAGCGGCTGATCCACCCGTGCGTGCTGGTCGCCACGTACGAGCCGTACGTCGCGCTGTGCGAGCTGCTGAACGAGATCGCGCCGGGCGACTTCCCGAAGAAGACGTTGCTCGCGAACTCCGGCTCCGAGGCGATCGAGAACGCGATCAAGATCGCGCGCGCGTACACGAAGCGCCCGGGCGTCCTGTGCTTCGAAGGCGCCTACCACGGCCGCACGCTGCTCGCGCTCAGCCTGACGAGCAAGTACGGCCTGTTCAAGCAGGGCATGGGGCCGTTCGCGCCGGAGATCTACCGCATCCCGGCACCGGACGTGTACCGCCGCCCGCGCGGCATGTCCGAGGACGAGCACGTCGCCGCGTGCATCGCCGGCCTCGAGCGCGCGCTGATCGCGCAGATCGATCCGGCGTCGCTCGCGGCGATCATCATCGAGCCGGTCCAGGGCGAGGCGGGCTTCATCCCGGTCCCGCCCGCGTTCCTGCGGCGGATCCGCGAGCTGTGCACGCAGCACGGCATCGTGATGATCGCCGACGAGGTACAGAGCGGCCTCGGGCGCACGGGCGCGCTGTTCGCGATCGAGCACGCGGGCGTCGTCCCGGACCTGGTCACGATGGCGAAGGCGCTCGGCGCCGGGATGCCGATCAGCGCGACCACCGGCCGCGCCGAGATCATGGACGGGCCCCACGTCGGCGGCATCGGCGGCACGTACGGCGGCAGCCCGCTCGCGTGCGCCGCCGCGCTCGAGGCGGTGCGCCTGATCCGCAGCCCGGACTTCCTCGCGCACGCGCGGCGGATCGGCGAGGTGATGCGCGAGGAGCTCCTGGCGCTGCAGGCGTCCTGCCCGCTCGTCGGCGACGTGCGCGGACTCGGACCGATGCTGCTGATCGATCTCGTCACCGATCGCGATGCGCGGACCCCGGCGCCAGCGCACGCGCTCGCCGTGATCCGGCGCGCGGTCGCGAGCGGCGTCTTGCTCATCCGCGCGGGCCTGTACTCGAACTGCGTGCGGTTCATGCCGCCGCTCTCGATCACCGAGGACGAGCTGCGCGAGGGGCTCGGCGTGGTCACCGAGGCGGTGCGCCACGTCGCGGAGCACGGCGCGTGACGGCGGGCGCCGCGCAGTACATCGACGGCCGGTGGGTGGACGCGCTCGGCGGCGGCCGGTGGGACGTGATCGATCCGGCGACCGAGGAGGCGATCGCGAGCGTGCCGTACGGCGGCGCCGCGGACGTGGGCGCGGCGATCGAGGCCGCGCACCGCGCGCTGCCGGCGTGGCGCGCGCGGACGCCGTACGATCGCGGCGCGATCCTCGCGCGCGCGGCGGAGCTTCTGCGCGGGCGCGCCGAGCGGCTCGCCGAGCTGACGGTGCGCGAGAGCGGCAAGCCGCGCGCCGAGGCGCTGCGCGAGTGGCAGGTCGCGGCCGACCTGTTCGAGTGGTACGCCGAGGAGGGCAAGCGCGTCTACGGCTACACGATCCCGGCGCGCGTCCCGACGAAGCGGATGCTCGTGCTGCGCGAGCCGATCGGCGTCGTCGGGGTGATCACGGCGTGGAACTTCCCGGCGTACAACCCGGCGCGCGCCATCGCCGCGGCGCTCGCGGCGGGCTGCACGGTCGTGGTGCGCCCGGCCGAGCTGACGCCGCTGTCGGCGATGGCGATCGCCCTGGCGCTCGAGGAGGCGGGGCTGCCGCCGGGCGCGCTCGATCTGGTCAACGGCGAGCCGGGCCCGATGGGCCAGGCGATGCTCGATCACCCCGACCTGCGCAAGCTGAGCTTCACGGGCTCGGTCGCGGTCGGCAAGCTGCTGATGGACGGCGCGTCGCGCACGATGACGCGGCTGTCGCTCGAGCTCGGCGGCAACGCGCCGGTCCTGGTCCTGCCCGACGCCGACATCGAGGCGGTCGCGCGCGGCGCGGTCGCGGCGCGGTTCCGCAACGCGGGCCAGGTGTGCATCTCGCCGCAGCGGTTCTTCGTCGAGCGCGCGCGGCTGCCGGCGTTCGAGGAGATCGTCGTCGAGGAGACGCGCAAGCTGCCGGTCGGCAGCGGCCTTTTGCCCGAGACGCGCATCGGGCCGCTCATCAGCGCGCGGCACCGCGAGCGCGTGGAGGGCCTGATCGCGGCGGCGACGGCTGCGGGCGCCACGGTCCGCACCGGCGGCGCGCGCCGGCCGGGGCCGGGGTTCTTCCTCGAGCCGGCGGTGCTCG